>Ga0181612_169950_pt1 | contig 18684 bp, 9 predicted proteins | sample HoacroProtozoa21_FD_119630 | JGI IMG/M metagenome (GOLD analysis project Ga0181612, IMG submission 119630) | Hoatzin crop microbial communities from Cojedes, Venezuel. Combined Assembly of Gp0051906, Gp0051904, Gp0051908
CAGTGCAGCAGGAAATGGCGATGTGACGGTCCCCCTGCTCCAGTGTCCCGAGCTCGTGGCTCTACCTTCCCAACAGGATTCTGTGTTCGCCGCTCTTAAGGCTCACCTCCGGATCGGAACCTGGGTTGCTCAACAGCACCAAGCTATGTCCCCTCTCGTCCAGCCAGGACTCCACAGGAAAGAAAAAGATCCATGAAATTATGGACTAATTTTTCAAATTTTAGTGAAATATTAGCAGAATAAGTTATTGAACATTCTATCAATGATCAACTATATTAAAATAAATCTCAGAAGAAACCATATAAAAACAAACATCTTTTCCTCTTTTAGGGAGAAAGTAAACAACTAATGCCAGCAGTAGAATTTATATAGCTTGAGTTTGATAAGGTTTTCAAAATGTTCTGTGTGGGAATCATATGAACAAAGTAGGGAAGCAGGAACTTTAAGAAATCCTAAAATAACTGAAGAAATGAATGAAAGAAAAACTCCAACACCCAGAAAAAACAGTACAGCAAGACTAATTATAATTCTTTTTAAGATTTTCCAGTTGGATACAAATAAAGTTTAATTTCCACTTCATTCCAGTCAATATTATTTACCAACAGCTTTCCTGTTGTTAGAGAGAAAACATTTATAGATAATATCAATCTATGAGGCGCTGCAAGCACCATAAAAAATGGTCAAAAGGCAAGAGATACAATTCACTTCATTAAAACTCTATGTGAATTCCTGTACTAAGGCAAGACATATCAAAGTAAAATTGATCTGGCTAAGCAGATGTATCTCAAAATAGGGAAGTTGGGCGTTCAATAGCTTAAAAATAGAATATAGCTCCACAACATGATACTGTAGTAATAAATAAAAAAAGAGGTAAAATAACATTTGGGGTTTAATATCAATCAATTGTATAAAAATCAGAGGAAGAAATGATTTATTTTGTAGTGTTCTGTTCTGATGTAGCTTTGGGAAAGCACACTTCAAAAATATTGTAGCATATTTGGAAAGCACAATATAAAGATCTCAGTTGACAAAAAAGCATGAATCACAGAATCACAGAATGTTTGGGGTTGGAAGGAACATTTAGAGGTCAGGTAGCCCAACTCCATAGATGCCACTTGCCATTTGGAGAGGGAAAAAACCAAGAACGGGATAACTTTTGAACCTTAGGCTACATTATTGAAGACCACCCTTATTAATGCAGCTGTAAAGAAGTAATTTCAAGATGACCAGTGATACTGCTCACCATATCATTCTTCCATTTGCTGTTTGCTTTGATAAGCCATGTGTCTTATTTTGCCTAAATGTCTACAGCCAGGAATACCACTGACTTTGTTTCAGTAGTGAAGACAGGGAAGAAGAAGAAACAGCACCTCTGAGCATGTAGTGGCTTATAAACAACTCATGGCTCATATGACTAGAAACCTTTCATGTGTGTAGAGCAATAGATCATATGGCAGAAAAAAGCAAAATATGACACTAGTACCATTTAGAGCAGCAAACAAAGTGAGGCATGCAAGGGCATGACCTTTTATTGAGTAACCTACTGTTTATGCAAGAAATTTTCATTAAGGTGATCTAGTAAATGCAGGGTAAATATTCATTTAATTTCTTTAATGAATTCCCTTCAGCATTGTCTAACTTGGTTGTGTTTGTCTGTGGATGTTCTTGTGAACTAGAATTAAAAAGCGTGGGATTGTACTTGGTTAGTTAGCTACTTTTAAGAAGTAGTTCATTAAAAGGAGAATGTTCAAGGAAGATGAGACTTGTACCTGTAAACAAAAACTAGGCATGGGAATTCAAATACATTGCAAGTGGAAACCTCATCAGCTGTAAGTAAATAGAAAACAAACAAAAAAGTGTCCTAGGAATCAGATCTCCCCTTTTAAAATGTCTGAGGATACTAATGCCATTCTTTAGTACCACCTCTCCTCCTTTGAGCTGTTATCTGGAATTAAACTGAAGCAGCTCCAGAGACTTTATTTCTGTGGCCCCCAGTCAAAGTCTTTTACTTCTAATTTCCTTGGAGGGAGAGGGAAGATAATATTTTTTTCCCACATTTCTGTTCTCTTACTGTATTAATTGATTTTCCTCAAAGAATTTGCAATCTTTCACACTTCATAGTGCTCCAAGTGAGGAGTAACACTGTGATGAGGGAGAAAATCTTTGGGTCTCCTTTCCATTTACACAGTCTCCTCAGAAGTCCTATCCTAAAATCATGTATACCACTTCACCAAGTTGTTGAAAGTGAATTTCAGAAAGTGAACTGTTATTTTTATGACATAAAAATTAAAGAAATTAATTGCAATGTGTGACTCCTGCATACTATAATAGAATGCTCGAGGAAGAGTTTTGCTAATGATAGACTGCAAATTTTAATTTTTTTTTCGGCTATACAAAGTCTGCATTGCTTTCCTAGAAGTAGGTCATGGGTAATACTAAATCTAACCTTCATGCTACTCCTCCTTGTGCTTGTAGAAGATATGATCAGTTATCTACAGAGCTCAAATTGTCTATAAGTTAGCAAAGAGGAAGGAAAGCAAAAGAATAAAATTGGGAAAGAAGTACACAAGACAGAGAAGCAGCAGAGAGGTAGAACTTGAGCTCACAGTTTCTGATATATCCCTGAAGAGTAGTAGCCTTCTCAGTCATCACTGTCTTTCACCATTTCCTGTTAATGCCTCTGCCTGTTCCCCCATTCTTTGGGAGACATTTTCACTTCTGTGGTGAATGGAAGAAGCAATCTCTTCCATGTTCAGGGTGGTAGGTTGTGTTTGTCACATCCACTGAAGACCACTTTCGTATTGCTCCATGGTAAGGAAAGAGCAGAGCAGGAAAATGCAAAAACATCAGGAAAAGAGAATGAGTGATAAAAAAATGATGAGTCAAGCTGAGTGGGGGAATATCCTTTTCAGATGTAGACAAGAGATTGATTATATGTGGTAAGGATGAGATATCAGTGTATCTAAGAGCAAGCAGGAAAAATGATACCATCTGAGAACATCATGACTGGAACAATGGAATGAAGAAATAATGAAGTAATAGGATGAGCTCAAGAAATGGAAATATGAGACTTTATTACTGCTTGACTGAATTGGGAGAAAAGATCTTTAGTCTGGAACTTGCCAGGAGTACATTGAAACAGCAAGGACAAAATTATTAGGAAAATGTTAAACAAAACCAAGATCAAAGAATATACGTCTTCGGATCCAGTCACCTCCCTGCCTTACTAACGAATGAACTGTTGTTGCCCTCTGAGTCTGAATTTCAAGTAGTGCAGAAAACAGTTTTTGACTTCTTATAAGAAAAATGGTGAAATGCTGGGTCCACTGAAATTGAAAGGAAGATCTGTCATGTAGTTAGAACCCAGGGATAGGAGTTCACCCAGTGGATTGAATATTTGCCTTTATACTTTGCTGTATTTCGAAGTTTATCTCCTATGCCTCTTCTGTTAACAGAAGTCTCTCAAACAATTACTTCAGCAGTACATATTTTGATTCTTCAATGTATCCATTATATACTAGTTATGGCCTTGAGTTCATAAGGATGTTGTAAGAGGTAGGGGGAAAAGTGAGATTGTAGGTATAAGAAATGGTAACACCAGGCAGAGGAGCATGTTCCCTGTGTATTAAAATAAAAGAATACATACAGTTTAATGCAACATGGCAAACTTCATCTGTATTTTTAAGAAGAGAAAAGAAGATTGGTCAACTAATGAATAAAGTGTTTCTCTTTCAATTACACTAATATATAACATAGAGAGGAGCAAAGAATTTTAATGTAGCTCACTGAGATCAAGCAAACTCTACATCGGCATTACTTGACATACCAAAAGGAAAATTACTTTGTTTCTTTTCTGGAAATAAGTTAAAATCCATGGAGAACAAAAAAGTGGAATCTTACTGTGAGGTAGATAAATGTATTTCTTATTTTTAAATATGAGGTTAATAATATAATACCACAGATCTAATGAGAAGTGTCTGCAATAAATTTCCCGTTAAGTTGGCTATCTCAGGATCTCATAAAACTAGTCCTAGATTCTTGTTCACAAGTATTTCCATAAATCTGGCTTCTGTCAATCTTATTCATAGAGTCAATCCTATAATTGTGTAGAATTTAATGAAATTCTTAACAAGAGAAGTATGATTCAAACTCAGTGAGAATGGCAAATTGATTCCTTAATGTGAGGAATCCACCTTAGTGACATTTTTTGATATGATGTAGTGCTGGTTCACAGTTAATTGTGACCACCTAAGTGCCTGCTTGCTTTCAACGGCTGCATGCAGAGTATTTTATAGTCGCTGTGACCCCAGGAATAGTACAGGGATGGAACTGTGTTGATGGTTGGCATGGCTGATACACATCTCACTGTTCACCTTGCTCACCTTGCTCACTCTTACAAACCATGTATACCATGCTTTATAGCAGTATGGTGATACTTGTATTGTGGAGCACTTGAGCTGATTGAATGATTTTTTATTATAGCAGAGGCAAAGCACCTTCTTGCCAGATTCCATTTTCTTGCTTTCTTCTCCAAGGATGTATGAGATATACAATATCTGCCCACACTTTCACCACCAGGTTAATGTTGTACACAGCCCCACCTCCCAGACGTTAATTCCCAGGCAGGCACCAAATAGTCTGAGGAAGATCTGTGTTAGCATAATTTTAGATTTCAGCTGTGGAAGCCTCTTGTTTCACAGCCCTTTTGATTTTACTTGGGGATCCCCATGTTTTCTTTTGCCTAAATCAATGGTTGCTGTGAGAATATATGTGGCAAATTACGCAGTCTGAAAACAAATTTTAAACTGTAGATACAACATAGCAGTTAAATGCCATGGTTAAAAATTGTTTAAAATCTTTGAAATGTTTTGATAAGTGAAAGATGATTTTGATGAATGCATTAGGCTTGTGTATGACAGAAGCAGAATAATACCAGATTAGAAAATATTCAGAATAATGCAAGAAATACAGAGTAGAAAAATTTATCTCTAATTCTTTATGCGTGATGTGTAGAAGTCCTGTCTGCCCTTAAAACCCAGAAACATTAAACTTGAGTAATGAAATTCAAGCAAATGTATATTAGTGCCAAATTTACTGATACTGGATGTAAATTTGTTAGGGAAAAATTCTCATTTTATTCACCTGTTTGCCAGGGAGCAGCAAGAGCCTGACTGGTCCATTGAACAGAATGAGCCAAGGGCTGACAACAGGTATGGCATGGGCAGGGCAGTGCCCTCTCTGATGAAGGCACAGCCCTACTGCAGCAGGGCCGGGTGGAGAGAGGAGTAGGGTCCATCAAAAGTTCCAGATAAGGTGAGATAATGAGTCCAGGCTGAGCCCAGGGATCCCCTCAGGAGCAACAGGAGAAGGCTGAAAAGAAGGCTACTACAGCGTAGGTGCAAGGTCTATCCATGAACCTTGCAAACCATCGTGGCCGGAGGCAGGTCTGGGCTTAGGGACACCTACAACTTAACTCAGGGTAGGTCTGGGTGTCCGGGCATGGGGCTGAATTAAACCCTTGTGCTCACAGGCAGAACGGGGTGAGTGAAGGTCCAGGTGAGGCTGCTTAGGGTAGGTAATGCATTCAGGGCCCTGACAGTGTAAGTCTAAAGTAATCCCGTTTAATTCAAAGTATAAGCAATGGAATTTACCACAATCAGTCTCCCTCAGTCAAGTTTTCAAGCCTACTATGTGCTAAGAAATGGCTTAGAAAAATAATGAGTCATTTAATAAATATTTATGTTGGTCCTTATTGTGTGAAATAAGTCTTGTTGATGGACTCTGAATATTAAAACAGCACCCGCTGGATGTTTAAAACAGATTAAATGACCAAATTATGTTAATATTAGAATAGATGCAACATGTAAATTTGTGATATTTGTGAAGCAACGTTTTGCTCCCATTAATCCATATTTCATAAAGATTCAGACAAATGTCATCCCAAAGACACATTCATTGATTCCTGTTCCAAATTAAAATAAATAATACGTAATTCATTTTAGATATAAAGGCCACATTTACACACATTTGAAGGGTCTCACTTTACAGATTGATGCTCAGTGCAATTTCCAATGGCAAGTGAGGTTCATTAAATGATGCTTTTAGAAGTCAATGAGTTAAGTACTTACTCTAGTGGGGTTTTTTTAGATCTATCTACATTTCACTCACCTCAACTATCTTTATTAGATCAGTGCCTTCAATTCTAATCTTTATAATGTCATTCAAAAACCTCTTATATTCTGTGCATGCCCTGATAAATCTGTAACACACTTTGGACAACATTTTCTTTTGTTGCCTTTCAGCGCTTACGCTTCCTTTTTATTTGATATAACATTATCTAAGATTTTCTCTCTGTCCCCAACAGAAGCTGTGCGAGTATGGCATGCGGACTAATTTCAGAAGTTTAACCAAGCATTGAAGATACAATGAAATACGAATAATGGCTGAGAGTGATGGAATCTGGTTAATGCACATGCTGCAGTGCTGAAATGACAGTCACCTATTCAGTTTGATTGTATGGTTTGGGCCTTAGGCAGTCATGCTATACTTGATTGGTTGGTGCCACTACTAGGTAGATTTTGAACCTTTGTTTCAACAGAGTTTATTCATTGTTCAATGTAATACAAAAAGTTTCATATCTTCCAATATGTTTTACATTTCATAATCACTAACACGTACCTTGCAACAAGTCACTTTTGGGATATTTTTCAATCAAGGATATTTTCTGGTTCAGACTCACTTTTCTATGTTACAGAGCATATGTTTTTCAAAATGTTTTCAGGATAATTTATACAATTGCATATAAAGAAGTCCACTAGAGGGCAATAACATTGCTAATCTAACTGAAATAACAACATTCTGGTTGATTAAACTATTTAAGTGAATAAGGAAAAGCACAAGGAATTGTGTAAGTGACAGGGTGCTTGTGCTGACTCCAGACTCAAACACTGCTTGTCCTGTTTCTTTGGTCCTCCTATTCCAGACATACAAAACAACACCCAGGGTAGACTTCTTCAGATCTGCTGACCGTTTGTTCTGTGAGGAGAAAAGGGAATGTCAAAAGGACAATTTCGTTAAGTAAGGGACTTCAGGAACCCTATTTTCACAGTGTAATTTAACCTGAGATGTAGCCCTTCAATCTTTAGCCTGAACAGTAGCCACAGGTTCTACTAGTTAAAATGTCCTTTACTTGAGAAAGTAAAATAGTTGTCAAACCATCACTAGTGTCAGACTTATTTAGAAAATCCCATCCTGACCTGCAAAGTACCAATCAGAAAGACTTACTAGTGTGTTTAGAAAGTTATCCTTTATGATTTTATACCAATCCTTACAGTATGAGAAGGAAAACGTTAGTACAGAATGGTAGAAGTGATAGAAAAGTAGTTAGTCACTTTCTAAAATGTTTTGACTGGAAGGAGTGGCAGAAAAATATATTCCTGAAGGGGAGAGGCTGAGACCGTGTTACTCTATGTCCACTCATCTTTCCCACCTCATTCCTCAGAGCTTTTCATCTGTCCCAAAACTTTCTATGATTCTATGAGTCTATGCATGTTTCACATCCAATGAAATGAGTAGTAATTTCTACAGTAAGTGAAAACATCATTTTAATTCATTTATGAATGAAATATCTGAAATCTGTTTTGCTTTACCTTTCTGATGCGAACCTGGGTAACACAGAAAGTACATGAAAATCATTAATACAGTGCCATGTTGGATTTGTACTAAATAAATTATAATGAGAGATTCAGACATATTACAGGTATAACAGTCTGCTCAGTTGTCTTGCTAGATAAGTTTAAGAGAAATGTGTCCATACTGATATTATGAAAGTTTCGGTGGAATCACATATACACTTAAAGCATCTGCAAAATACAATAAAACTCATTGATCTTATAAGCAAATGATCTCATTTATGTAATGAATTCATATATCAATTATGTAAACAAGATAGGGTAAAAAAGTTGACAAAACAGCAGCAAATTAACTTCTGTAGAAATTAATTATTAGTGATGTGTGAATAATTTGCAACAAATTTATTTCTCTTCTTTTTCTGTTTTAGAATATTCATAACCGTAGAACTAGAACATATTTAAAACAGTGTTGAAACAATGTTAGGCTCCTGTAGTCTCATTCTCACTGTTGAACTTTATGAAGGTGCAATTCTGATAAAGCTCAACATAACTGAGATTAAAATTGAGAGGAAAAAGAAGTATTATCAGTTTCCAATTAATTTTTATTGAGAGAATATATTTTTAATAAAGCAAATAGTGAATGAATTAAGAAAACCTAGAAACTTTATGTCAGCCAATAGTCACTGGAGTGCAATGCCTAATAAAAGTTTTTGAACAATTTGTTGGCGTTCTTCACCTAGAGCTTTCTACTTTGCTACTTATTAACACAAAATGCACTTCTGTTCTTTAGCATGTACATGTAGCGTATAGCCCTCTATTTTCATGCCAAGAAGTCGTCCTTTTGTATAGGTTTTGTCACCATAATAAGTGTTACATTACCTGGTCTCTTCATAACCAGGAAAGAGAGGCAGCAACTGATGTCTTTGCAAACAGTCCCAATGCACTCAACAAGGATTAGTGAGCTCCAGAGATCTTTTTTATTCCCTGCATGATAGTTGTCTGTTGTCTAAAATAAGTAAAACCTTAAAAAAGAAATCTTGAAAATAAATCATCTTAATTCTTCATAAGTACTTTGAAGACCCTCCAGACTCAGGAACTCTGACAACTCCATTGTGGATTTAATTCCAAACAGAGCCTTCCATATCAAAATATTGCTAGCCTGCTTGAAAGGAGTTGACCCATGTTTGACAGAGAAAACCAGAGCTAAATCTGGATAGTTCATAAAGGTTATACATAACATTGTGTAAGTGCTATTCAATTCAGTATTATGACAAAATTATCCTCTCTGTAGTGTGCTTTGCTCCAAGGAAAAAGAGTTATTACACATGAATCCTGGGAACAGCAGCTGGGGAAAGCTGAAGAAACATTACTTGGTAGTTGTGGCATTGGACAGGTCTCCGAGAGGTCTAGGCCGTGCAGGCAGAGGAAATGTGGGTAGGAAATAAGTACAAAGAAAATAAGATAACATTAACAAAAAGGCACGTTGGAATGTTCTTCTGAAAATTGATAACATGCAATTATTAGGAAACAACAATTTCAGCTAATCTATGTTCTGTTATAAAACCAAACTTACAGATATATTTGAACAATTAAAGTAGAAAAGAAAGTCTCTTTAAATTTCATCCCAGTATTAATGAAGTTTTAATGATATCTCTAGTTACTACGTACACATACGCTTACATGCAAGGTCTGAAATGGATTAAGGAAATAATAAACATACATATGAAATTATAGGCAAATCAGTTTAAATGGAAATATATTCCAGATGCCAAAGGAGATGCTGGTAAAATGCCTGGGATGTGACGTCAAAGATGATGAGTAAATAGGGTTTAGTAGTAGCATTGAATTAATCCTCAAAATAAAGTAGCATTGATATGTGCACCAGGAGGAATTCACACAGGAAACTGTAAACTAGAAGGTGGTAACTGTTGCACTAGATGGATGGAGCAATATATTCTACTCGAGCCTTCTTTCTGGCACTGCATAGGTGCCCTGTCATGCCAGGGCTGCTGAATTCCTTGGTCCTTGTGATACGTACCTGGAAGCAAGGGAAATGGAATATGAAACCATCTTTTCCTTTTGCCTGAGTAAATGTCCATAACTTCTCTCTTTTTTCCCCAAATGTACAGTTTTGGAAATATAGTTTTCCCAAAATATACAGTCCTGGTCCTGCAAGATCGTGGTGTCTGTATCAATTCTGATTTATCCTAATCTCCTTTAGGCGGTATGTATGCAAGAAAAGAAGAACACATCTAAATATTAAAACTAGAGCTAGAAAGACTAGAAAGCCTTCATCTCCGGGAGGTCCAAGTCAAGTTTTGGTATGATAATCTTGCAGGAAAGCCATCGACTCTACCCAGTGCATTGACCATTGTTGTCCAGGCCCCAAGGACACCACCAACCCTGGCTACCCCTTCGCAGCTCCCTGGGGCTCACCCCACCCTGCCCATGGCCCAGGACCCCATGTCAGCCCCCCGGGGCTGGCAGCTCCCTTCCCAGCAGTGCTGGAGGAGGGCCAGGCTCTAGCTCCCCATGGCCCTGCCCTGCCCATCCATGCAGGCCCACACCCCGGCCTATCCCCTTCTCCATCCCCATCCCCAGGGAGGTGTCCGCTGGGACGGTGGGACCGGCTTCTCAGCCCCAGTCCTCAGGGAGCAGCTGGTCCGAGCAAATTTTCTGCAATAATGACTGTAAAGCAATAAGAAGTAATAATTATTTGAATAGATAATCTTGAAATGATAAATTCTGCATCCAAGTAAAAAGAACATGTTGTTCTTTTAAGCTGCTAGGTATGTTAAAACATTATATCCAGAGCATCACACTGTAGATCCAGGTACAACACAGTTAAAATAAATCCCATACTTTATTACAATCAAAGCTTTTTCTGTTACCGTGTCTTCACAGATACAAAAATACCTTCATTATAGGAATATTATTAATAGTTATATGATGTCTTATCTCCCAAGAACTACATGGTCCTGACAGTAAAACTACAAATTCACTCCTGAAGATTTTTGGTAGGAAGGTGTCATACCAACACTCAATCTTATGCAAGTATAAGCCTCTTCTATGTACACCTCCATAATTGGGCGAACTTCCAAGAAATTAATAGCCCCTATTCTTTGCATAAGGCAACTTTTCCAATTAATCTTTGAACAACTTATGAGATATGTTCTTTGTACCGTGTTTTGAAAGGGACCTTAAGTACTCTAATGAAGATCAGAATCCAAGTAGCACAAACAACATATAATCCTAATGATTTTATATTAGAAGATTGACTTATTGTTAGATTTCTACCAAATGTCCATTATAAGTCCATTTTAAGTGGATTAGCGGACTTTCTTTTATGGAGCTACTAACACTTTGAAGGAGGTGGAGTAGAAAAAGGATCTCCACAGTTTTCTTCTTAGTCAATGAGAGAGGTTCCTCCTGAGTGACGAGGACTTTAACTTAGCATGCTGAGCCACCTCTGGAAGAATCTTTCTACACAGATTATACCAAAAGCCAAAGCACAGACATAATTATAGGTATAGATATAATAGGATATGCTTAGAAAGAATTGATTCTTTTTCTGAAGATAATTTCAAATTTGTAGGCTTTGTCTATCTAGTATAGGACTTTATGGAAGGCTGAAATTGTACTATCGTGATGCCAGAGGTGGTTAGATCGTTAAATAATGTATTTCTAAAAAGTCAGAAATAAAATCCAGTGAATCATAGACAGGATGGTTGTGATCCAGATTTGTGCTTAAATCACAATCTCTGCTAATTTTCTTTGTCTGAAAAATAATACAGAACTTTTCCCCAAATATCTAGCCTAGCCAGTAGAAATAACTTCTGGTGAAAAGATACAAGGAAATATGTTGATTTATAATCTGAAATATTCCCATTAAGATTTTTTTGTTTTATTTCAGTTTCTCCGTATGTTTTACCAATTAATTTCTCTCAGCAAATTAAGGCAAGAAATGTCATTGGGATAGTTAGATAATTCTTCCTTAAGAATTAATCTTCAGGAAGCCATCTCTATGATGAGATGACTCAGAAAGACAAAATTAAAAAAAAAAAAAGAATATTGTTTCATGAATTCTTGATGCCTGGTAGTTAATGCTCCTCAAAAGTGCTGTGGTTTCTTGCTGCCATAATCATTGAAGGTTCCTTGTGACTTTGTCATGCCCAGCCTTTTGTGTCTAAGGTGCAAGGTACACAAATGAGAGAAGAAACACAGAGTGAAATCCTTAATGCAGTGAGATAGAGAGGAACTCCAAAATGTGAGTTTCTCTGTCCAGCTCTCACATTGCACTTACTGATGCAGGCCTCTAAAGTTTTGTAAAGCCAATAAAAGGTGAGATTCACTGGTGTGCCCTCTTCTGAGAATGTATACTAGCTATCAATGCAGCTTTACTGGGGTCTGAATTGTTTGGCATGATAACAAATCTGATCTCAACAGTTAAAATGTTTTTATTTTTTAAAGGTTGATATTTCAGTCCTTCACGTCATCAGAAATTATGAAAGGAATATTCTCTGACAGCTTCTTACTTTGGTTTCCTGGTATAAATTTTTTGGTAATTCTTAAAATGTACCTGCAAAGGTAAAATGCACAGTTTGCTGACAGCAAAATGCTGCTTACTCTGCATTTACTGACACACACTACCACCTCTACTTATGTGATAAAATAAATTTTTGTCTCTGGATTATATATCACATATACAAATGTACATACAGTGGTGACATTCAGTTGTTAACTGACAGACACCTACACACACATATAATTTATCATTTCAGTAGTCAAATCAGAAATTCAGGCTGATCCATGGTGGTTAAAATTAGATGATTTCACTACGGTCTGTGTCATGGAAGACTTTCTATATTGTGCAACTTTATGGAGAGATTAAGGAACATGAAATATTTATGCTAAAGAAAAAAACACACAAGACCACTTTTCTCAGCTTAAAAGCAAGATGTTTGAAGTCTGAAAGAATTTTAAGTTCCCCTGCCTGAAAATGAGGCCATTCCATAATTACACTCTTAAGTTTATAATTCCTGAAACCGTATAAAGCAAAAAGATGAGTAAAAGAATAAAAACAATCACTACTTTTCTTTCTTTATGTACCTCTACTATTATTTCTGGAAGGAAAGGCACAAATGGTAGCTCTTTTCTATAAACAGAAAGTGTTTTTCAATCAGGTGTTGAATTATGCAATGATAATGCTTGGCCTATTATACAGAGAACTGCCTTGGGTCCACTATAATATAACACTATTAGCCTAAACTGCTTGCAGAGCAATGTCAGGATGATACCAAAAATAGTATTTATGAACAAGCTGCTCTGAATTAGAGCCACTGGCTGTGTCCCTTTGGATGACAAGTGACTTTGGTGATTCTCCTTGAAAAGGATTTTGTGTGTTCATATTAAAGAAATGCTCATTTCACTTTAAATATGGATTTCTTTTAAAGGTGGAAAGTAGCTGTGTCACACTAGTGAAATGGAACTTATTTTAATATTTCTTTTATATTTTCACTAGGGTATACACATTATTATGAACAAAGTAACAGGTAAAGCAGCTTTAGCATTTGTTTTTCTCACTTCTCTGTTCAGAGGACTAAGTTAAAATAATAATAAGAAAAAATCCTCAGAGCAATGAGTCAATTGTTTCTCCACAGACTGAAACTTATCAACTCAGATATTAACAAATGGATGACAGTGAAGTCTAAAATGCTTTTGTGTGTTGTCCTATATTGATGACTTGACTTCTCTTCTTGGCTTTCTTTTTCTGTTCTTTTTTCAAAAGTTAAATTTAATAAAATCTGGTTTTATTCACTGTCTTTCGTATTCAAGGTACCCTGAAGTATTTTACTAAATAATGACATGCAAGCTGGTCTTTTCAATGGACGTGTAAGAAATAATAGAATGTGTCTGGTAAAAGAAGGGGGATGACCTAAGCACCCTCATTTGGATGATATTTGTATCAACCTCATGTGGAACTTTCCTAAATAATAACTGTAGGCAGAGCATTTGCAAAGGGGAGGGCAGCCTGATCAGACACCCCAAATGTCATCCCTCCCAAGGGAAGGGATATAGCTGAAATACCAGTGGAACTTCCCCTGCTCCAACCTCCCAGAGCAGCCTGTGCCAGGCTATCTTCTGAAGTACAGAATAAAGGGAATAATGAGGAAAATGCAGCCAGAGCACCAGGACGTATATCTTCTTCCTGTTCTCCAGTCACTTATTTCCCCCATACAACGTCAAGGCAAATAAACATCCAACTGGATGCACGGTGATGTATTTTAATTCTGATTTTAGATATTAATGCCTACATGACAGGAGAACTAAATATTGGTTGGGAAAGGACCCCTTGATATTTTAATCTGTCACAGATTCATATATACCAGTATCAGTTAACTGTTCTTGCCCATGTATCCTGAAATTTCTGGGAAGTATTTTGACTTGCCGGATACAAGAAGCCTTTAAACAGTGCAATCTATCCTAATAACTTTGGGCAGCATCACCAAAACTTTCAAATGTAGTGGACGCATGACTCACACTCCCCATCTCACCATCCTCTATTCTAGGAGTGGCTTCCGAGTTAGGCTTCTAAATTACTTCTTCAAAGTAATCACGTTGTCATCCTTCCTGTTACTGCTGTATCGCGGCCATAAGATGTTATTCAACTTCTCTGCAAGCATCTTTTAAACAAAAATACTTACCTCTGAGAATTGATATTTAAAGAAATGCACGTTAAATATGCTAAGAATTGGCAACAGCACACAAGCACATAGGAACAGACTACGAGTACCTGATTTTCTTACTGAGAGACAATTCTGCTCTCTGCACCATAGTTAAGCATACTGATTGCCATGTTAGCGTGCGACCAGAGTAGCATTAAACTTAGAAAAGTAGTGGTTATGGCAGGATGTATTTTGATGGAAGAAAGCAAAACAGCAGCTCATTTACAGCTACAATTGTTGCTGTACTTCCTGTAAAGAAGTTAATAAGGAGTTTTCTTAATAAAAAAATCAAATATTTTTAGAAACCTGATGTGATTTCTTCTATGTACTAAGTTAATGTAACTAAAGTAACATTAGTCGTGGTGGCAGGGAGATGTCAGATCCAGAATTAAGAAGACTATTTGATTAGTTCACAAAGTACTTTGGAAGACAGAAAAGCGGCACCATGGAAGGAGTCAACTTCTAGCATATCCTGAATTTCCATATGCTAAAATTTCATAGGCAATAGTTTAAAAGCAACATGTGAACCAGTACAGAAAAATGAAAAGGGAAGATAAAAATAAAACAGCAAGAATAAACACCCTATTTACCCTCTACTGCATTGTTCAGGGAAAAGGACAAAGCTGTTGGCAGGAATAATAGCAGAAGAGTAGAATGTGTGATCACATCCAGAGTAAGACAGAAGAAAAATACTCTGTTTACTCGAATCAAGATGCAATATGGGTACTAGATACTTACAGATATGAGTTTTCTGCTATCTGCTTGTTACTGAAAAAAGGTCAGATATGTAACGTATAACAGAGTTTAAGAGAGACTGTGCAATAATAACTATAATCTAAGAAAAAAATGTCTCCAAAGTAAAAGGAAATAGTCATCAGCAGAGTGAGATGCAGTGGAAATATATGCCCAGATGCACCTTGTGAGACAGAATTGTAGCAGAGAATAGAAAGCCTACAAAGACATATCATTACATCAAAAACTAGCAGAGAATGAATTGTCCTCAATAAAAAGCAAACCAACAAAATCTTTAAATAACCTGAAGACTAGCACTATCCCAAACCACTTCAGATAGCATTTAAAAGAATTCAGTATCATTGTGAACAACTTAGGTATGCTGTCCAACTTCAACTTCTGCAGAGAAATAATGCTCACTTTTTATGATGTAAAAATTAATTCTGTAATATTGAGCCATATGAACCATTCAACCATTGACAATTTTTCTTATGTATTTTGGGAGACACCACCAAATTTGAATGTCTATTCGCAGAGTATCACCAGAAAACAGGGTGATACCAAATTGTATCAAATTTATTGCCAATACATCCATTTGTTAGGTGGGAAAAAATGACATCAAGGGAACAGCGACTCCTGTGCAGATGCTGGAAGAAGAATAGTAGACAGAATGCAGATAAATTGAATATTCAGTGAGATTACTTCAGTCTTCATTTCTTGAAACATGGTGGTCTCCAGCTTTGCCTTAAACATTGAGAAAAGTAAAGGACCCCCAGAATAATGAATGAAAAATGACTCCAGCAATTTATAGAGGTGATTAATTATCTTAACTAACTTAGCTTCAGAACAGCATGAAGTCTTGAGAAGCTGTATATAGTGATAAGATATGGAAATAGAGAGCAAGGGGCAGCATTTGAAGAAAGAAATCAAATCATAAAAGGGTCACAAATGCTGGAGAACCTTGCCTCTTCAGAAGCTAGAACAGCAATACACTATTTTTAAATGATGTTTCAGTCACCACTTATAGAAAGCAGCATCTACTAGGAAGTCTTTAGCAAATGTAAAAGAGGGCATACTTAAAGACATGATTCTTAAAGGTGCTTTTTGTTGTGGATCACTTTCCAGAAGTAATTTTTAAGACAAATACAACATATTTATTCACATTATCAGTGTTTAAAAAGTTCCATGAAGAAGCTGCAATGAAGATAAAATGCAGTGAATGGTATTAAATGTCTTCAGTCTGGAAGACATAACATTCTGTTGCTCAAAAATGGGTCTACTGTCGTATTTGGCATAGCTGGCAGGGTTTCAGTACAGGGGCAGCAGTTGCGACTGGTGTGGGAGGACACCATGAAATGACATGAACTGGCTGGTCACAGCTGGTTCTAGCCAGCTCTGACACCAGTATGAGTGCTTCGTTGTGTCTCAAAACCACAGCCAGCCAGAGGAACCCCAGTGCCATGGCTCTGCTATGTTTAAGAAAGAGCAACGGCCACCCTGGAGGGAAGAAGGTGAAGAGCATGTTGTTTGGGACATGGCTGAAGATTAACTAGTGGAAGGAGGTGCTCCATGATGGGCAATGTACAATCCTGATGGACTTCAGCCCATGGATATGCCACACCAGAGCATGGACATCCCTGAGACACTGTGGCCATGGGTGACCCTTGTTGGGTCAGAGACACCCCTGAGGGACTGTTGGCAACTCAAAACAAGTAAGAAGCAAGGAGTAGCAGAAACAAACCATTATGTGCCACTCCGAAACCTCTCGTACTGTCCATCACATCAAGAGAGGAAATGGGATGGACTAGGTGTAATCCACTGTCAAAATAAGGTGAGCCAGCACTAGGAAGGGAGTAGGAAAGGTGTTTGACTGAACTTGAGCCTGGAAAAAGGGGAGGAAAGGTGTTTCCTAAGTGTTTAACTGTTTATGCCTTTTCTTTTTTTTCTCAGTTCCTGAATCAGTAACAAAAAATTTTGACTATTTCTCCAAGTCAAGACTGTTTTGCTCACAACAGGCATTGGTTTCAAAAGCTTTCATACAGAGAGATATCCAGCAACAGATATGAGAGAGATATGGAGATCTTGGAGCCAGTCCAGAAAAGGACCATTAAGGATTATTGAGGGACTGGAGAATCTCTCACATGAGGGGAGCCTGAGAGTGCTGAAACTGTTCAATCTGGAGAACAGAAGGCTCAGGGGAGATCTTATCATTGTGTACAAATATCTGAACAGAGAGAGTAAAGAATACGGAGCCAGGTTCTTCTCAGTGGTGCCCAGTGACAGGAGAAGGAGCAATGAGCCCCAGCTGAAACACAGAAGATTCTCTCTGAGCATAAGGAAACACATTTTCACTGTGAGGGTTATAGAACACTCATACAGGTTGCCCAGGGAGGTTGTGGAACCTCCATCCTTGGAGATATTCAAAAGCCATCTGGACATGGTTCTGGGCAACCAGCTCTAGGTGACCCTGCCTGAGCAGGGGAGACCAGGTGACCTCCAGAGGTCTCTGCCAACTTCAGCCAGTCTGTGATTCTACGTGATTCTTGGAGAATAACCCATGTATTATTCCCTTAGCAACTGAAGCCATTTGCCAAAAGCAGTATCAAACTAACCAAGGGGGCCACTGGGAAAATACAAAAATTAATCGATCACATGGAAAACCAAGTTCTCTCCAACACTCATTCACCTTACAGCAGCCCTGTATGACATGTATGGAGCCTGCAGGAGAATGGCAGTTAGCAGTAGATGTTAGCTTTGAATGAAATTACACTCCCATTATCTGCTGTGTTTTCAGACACGTTGCACCTCTTGTATGAGATAGAAGCCAAAGAATATACCTTGTATGATATAACTGATATTGCAAATACTTTTTTTTAGTCTCTCTGGCTGCAGAAGCAAGACCCTACTTTGCCTTCTCCTGGTATGGTGTGCGCCTGGAACCAGCTGAACCAGGGGTGCAAACATAGCCCTACCATCCACCTTGGCATCATCCACCAAACCTTAAGTCAACGGATACCCAGATAATTTTTTCATTACATTGATGATGCATTAATTGGAAGAACAACCCCAGAAGTACTAATAAAAGGATGTAGTAGACTAACCTTGGACTGCAGTCAGATGCCCACCCAGCTACTCACTCCCTCCGCCTCCTCACCAGGGCAGGAGGAGATAATAGAATGAAAAAGCCCATGGGTCAAGATGAAGACAAGGAGATCACTTACCAATTACTATCGTGAGCAAGACACACTTGACTTGGAGAGAAATAATTTAACTTATTGCTAGTAAAAATAGATATGGGTAATGAGAAACAAGCACAAAAATAAAACAATACCTATCCCTCACCCACCCCCATTTTCCCAGGATCAAATTCATTTCTCAGGCTCCTTCATTCCCAACTCCTCTACCTCTCCCCTACTCCCTGAGCAGCACAGAAGGGATGGGGAGTAGGGGGTCTATGGTCAGTTTATAACAGTTGGCCTCTCCTCCCCCTCCCTCCCCCCCCTTTCCCCCTGCCCCAGGGGGGGCCCCCCCCATCCGCAGCAGTTCTTCAGAAAATACCCCCCTCCCCCACTGTAGTCTTCTCTACAGGCTTCAAG
>Ga0181612_131784_pt1 | contig 18683 bp, 9 predicted proteins | sample HoacroProtozoa21_FD_119630 | JGI IMG/M metagenome (GOLD analysis project Ga0181612, IMG submission 119630) | Hoatzin crop microbial communities from Cojedes, Venezuel. Combined Assembly of Gp0051906, Gp0051904, Gp0051908
CTACCGACTGCCGGCCCCGTCCACACATCTGCCGGCGTTTTTAGTTCAGTAGCTAAAAGAAGAAATCTCAGGCCTTTCTGAAGGGTGGAGGGAAGTTTTCTGACTCGAAATGGTTTCTTCACCTTAAAATGTTTAATAACCTTGTCAGGAACAAAAAAATTAAAAATAGTTCAACTAAAATTGAAACTGAAAGTAAAAAATATTTAAGTTGTCAGAATAGAAATATTCATGGTTTTGCATACGTGTATCTTTGAACTGAAGTAGTTCTCCAATCTGAACTTAATTTAGCAATGATTTTGCTTCTTCTGAAGCTGAACTCTTCAACAAACTTGCAAAATTTACTGTCACTTTTAGCTGTCTCCCTGAGGCTCTGCTGGGTGTGGTTAGAACGCATTTTTTCCACTTTTGAAAGAAATCACAAGATACTGATAGTTCTCCATTGTCATCAGTCTGAAAATAAGTAAATATATTGGATGCTTTCTGCCTTTTGTTTTTTATAAGCTGCTATAGCAAGAGCATGCTGATGGTGAATGTGGCTCTTGAGGTTTACAGTAGAGGTTGTGTCATAATCCACATTTCAATTTAAGTTCTACAGGTTCAGTGTCCGGGGTTTTGACTTTAGGAATCTATCTCCAGCTGTCTCATTGCAGGATCTGAACCCCTTTATATAAGGCTAAGATAATTACTTAAATTCTAATAGAAAAAATGAGGTATTGAGGTAGTGAAGCTGCAAATCTACCTACTAGTCTCATATTGTTTGTGTCGCAAATCCCAATCCTTTATCTCAGGGCCTAAACACCCCAACATTTCCTATCCTGCCTGTCCCCTATTACACCCAGAAAGGAGCCCCTCCTTTCCAGCTGCCCTATTTCTCCTCCTCATTCCAGTACCTTCCCACATAAGTTTTCCCATCTCAGACTTCCTACTCACCAGCCCACTTGCAAGCTCTTAAAGCTTCCCTCGCTCTTCAGCACTTCCTTCCCATATTTTTCTCCTGAATTTCCTCCCACTCTAGTCACATCCTTTCCCAGCTTACAGTTTCCACACCTGCTACAGTTATTTGCTTCCTCCTGTTCTTGCTGGCTGCGTGTAGCTGTTGTTCCTGCAGCCTCTCACTAGCAATACTCTCTGCATGGGAACTTCTCTCCTTTTTGCTTGGCTCTTGGAAAGAGCGCTCATTGTCTGCTCTCCTGGGTTTTCAGAAATGCAGGCATATTTGATACTTAGGCAAAACCGAGGAAGTGCTGAAGAGTGAGGGAAGCTTTAAGAGCTTGCAAGTGGGCTGGAAAGGAGGAGCTCCTTTCTGAGTGTAACAGGGGACAGGTAGGATAGGAAATGCTGCGGTGTTTAGGCCCTGAGATAAAGGATTGGGATTTGGGATACAGTTTATTTCCAGCAGCTGTAGAGTAAGGAGTATGTTACGTAGCACAAATTAGGATGTAAAATGTTTTTTAACACCTTTTTACTAAGATGAATTTGTTAGTAGGGTGGGTGCTGAGAACAAGTCTGATATTTTTGTTCGGGGGTGACAACATGTCTGGCATTTCATATAATAAAATCACAAAGTTATCTTAATAATATGATGGAGGAAGAAATAATGAAACTGAAATGAAGTGTGCAGTCAGTGAAGTCAAATGTACACATACATATGTTTTAAAGGCAAGTGATAAACCCACGGGAAAAGGCATAAGACTGACAAAAACTGAAGCAAAAAAATACTTAGTTGAAAAGTATTAGAATATTCAAAACTGAAGAAATTAAACTACAGATTGTATGCTTTGTCTCAAATTCCAGATGTTTCAATTTCCTTTAGTTTGTTATATATTGACTTTTTTGCAGCATTGATTGGAAACACCCGTTTATGCACTACAATACTTAAATGTTTATAATAAGGAAAATGTACAGAGGTATCTGGATGTATTTGGTATGTTGATGTGGTCCGACCTTTATAAACTTATCTACATGGAATCCACTGGTACGTTACAGATACCATAGACACTAATAAGGCTGATCAAATAATGTCCAATTCACTTCATGGATTTTTGTTGTCTCATTCAGCTGGCTTATATAGCTGATTTGATAGTATTGCATTGATGCCTTATTTCACGGAGGGCATTAGTGGCTGATAGTGTATTTCCTTTATGGTTTTGGGGGTTTTCTGGGTAGCAACTTGTTTCTTATTATTTTATGATGATAAATAAATTGCTAGCCAAAGAGAAATATTGATCATAGACTTACAGTATGTTTATTTCTCTATATTGAGGGGTAGTTATGCCACTTAACTATCTACATTAGGTGTTTGTAGGACGGTCTCTTTACACTTCTAATGGAGCAGTCTTAATCTCTTAAATTTGTATATTTGTGTTACCTTCCCAACCCTTCACCACCGACTCTTGCTGTTTGTATAGTGTTCAAAGAATGTAAGGCCAACTAATTGCAAATATCAGGCGTTGTGTTTTGAGGACAAGTCCTATATAGTCCTTCTGTTTCATGTGTGTTCTTTGGATTTGAGTCATTGACAGATGTTATATCACAGAACTTGATTCAGCACAAATGGAAGTAACCCCATTTCTCTTGACCACTAACACTGCAGACTCAAAGAACAGCACCTCCTCTTTATGTGGAGGATAGCATGCAGTTATGCATCCTCTGCCTGCTTGTTTAACCCTAAAAGTCATGAAACAAACTCAGTCTTCTTGTAGTGGAGAAATACATTTCTCCATCTTCAGTCATGATCTTTAATCTTTTCACCAACATTTATCAAGAAAGTAGCAGTCTGAATGTTGTTGAGGTTCCCGAAATCTGGTCAATTAACACTAAATACTAGTAGCCAGTATAGGTACTTACGTGAAGTAGCGCTATACAGAAATTTTTCCGAAGCAAGCTAATGAACTATTTCAGTTGGAAACACTTGGTAATCTCTTTAATAAGATGTGAAGCCAAATCTTTTTAGAGAATGTAATATATTATTGAGAAGCAAAGAAAACTAGGAAGGGTAATTGGAAATTAATTTTCATTAACTTTCATTACTGCAGTTTTTGCTAAGGTATATTGACACCTATGGTATGTTGATCACATTGATTAGTACATGGATATATTTAGCTGAAGTGATTTTGTAGCAATAGTGGACCATACCTTCACGGCTTTTACAAATTTTATCTCTGGAGCTTGGGTGATATCAAATTGAGATTTTTGCTGAACTGGGAACTTGAATCTCCCAGGAGAATGCTAATCCAGTGATGAACTGAATGCTAAAAGAGTAACTGAGCACAATGTTGTACAGAAAAATGCAGGTGTGCTCAGGTGCAGAAAATCCTTGCTGGTAGAGAGTTACTAGCCAAAAGAGAACTGAATCAGAGTAATTACCATTTTTTTTCTCTCTTTCAGCAGTTAAAATGTAGATCGTATCTATTTGTTGAAGGGAAGATCTACAACATTCTGCAGTCTGGAGAGTTCTTACCTGTCAGGTGGATGGACTGGCAGTGGTTTGATGACCTTTTTACATACAAAGACATCTGAAGACATAGGTGTCTCTTGTACATATGCCCCACTGCCAAACTTCTATTCTTTGAGCTGCCAGCCAGTCACCATTCAAAAGATGAAATTCCTTATCTGTGTAGTTATTTGAGTTTTGCCACCATATGTCACCAGGTGTCGGAGTTCTGGTTCTGAACAATAGCTTCTCTCTGATTGACCTAAACACCTTGCATTTGTGAATGGTAAGGTAAGCCAAATTGCAGCTTCATCTGTCAAAAAATATTCTTTTCATTGCAATTAGCACTTATGGGAGTTGGAATGTAATTAAGTTCCCATAGACATGGTAGCTGATGAGAGCTAAGTTTAGACATCCTACAGGATATGTCTATGAGCTAGCTACATAGATAGTAAACATTAACAAAAATTAGACAGCACTGAAGGTACTGAGAAATGAGGCAGACAAAAGCAGAGCTTTAATAACACACTGAAAATGAACATTATTTGAGAATGTTTTTAGACTTAAACCCTATGGTGGTAGTTCAGTAACATAGCTTTTTATACTTTCTGTGTGGTAAGGCATAGGCAACTAACACTAATATAGACTAATCTGACAAGGCACAAGCAAACTTCAGTCTGAAACTATAAACAAACTACGAGACAAACTAATGAACCGTTCAGCATTTGCTAAATTACTGTCTGTTTCGGACTACTCACTCCCATGTTTTCCAAGTTCTGTGTAGAGAAAGCTTCCAAAACGTTTGCCGTAGTGGTACAGAGATTCAACAGAGAACGAATAATTGAAATTGAAGATTGATGTTAGCATCTATTATTCCCTTCTAAGAGAAGTATTGAGCTCTTTGGGAGTAATTTTCTACTTGTATAAAATTAGCTATTTTATTCTATAATTGGTTATAAATTCTATAATGCATACCCAGTCTTCCCAGTCTTTCTAAAATGATAACTGAAATACCATGATGTCTAAAAAACTTACCAAACAGGGCTAAAAAATACACAATGAGAAAAGATGAAATACGTTATTATGTTATTGTATTTAAGAGGTAGAAGTAGAAAGCAAGGTGGACAACTGGAAGCACTTTTTCTAGATGAAAATATTGATGCATCCAAGGAGGTTGATGGAGGAAAATCAACAAGATTCTAGTCACCAGGTACGAAAAAAATCCAAAACAACAACAAAAATAAACCAGTAGACTATATTTGCTATATCATTAAAGTATTATAAAATCACTTCAGATTGGAATGTCATGACCTGAGAGGGTGGGGAATAGCATTGGTGCTTTCCAGCTAATTTTGTAACAGGTATTGAAAACTGTGGAGGATCAGAGGAAAATACTGATATATTATTACCATATAAAAGGTGACTTCAGCTAAGTGTAAGCAGACTAGGACAGTGTTAGGAAAGAATATAACACATAGGCAAACACTTTTATGCATCACACACTTGTATGTTAGGAACAACTACTGAGAGATTTCAAAAGCAGGAAAGCATTTCTCGTTTAAGCCCCAAATGAAGATACACTAAAGAAAACCCATTCTAAGTGTGGTTGTAGAGTATTCAAATTCAACATTTTCGTAGAAGCAAAAAAGTCCACCTAATAATGATTCCAATCAAAAATGGATGCTACATCAAAATAAGGATTTTTATAAAAATAAAACTAAAGAATCAGCTAAACCAATTATTTTTTGCAGGTATTCTGCAGACTGTCCAGGGGGATGCCTCAAGTGAATTACTGGGGAGACATTCAGTACAAAGAAAAAGGAGGCAATTAAATTGTCATTGGCAAAGAACGCTGCAGTCACCAAAAATATAAATGGATTCAAACAGTGCCTAGTCAAAATTCATGGGAAAACATGCTAATCAAGGGCTATTAAACAGTCATCTGGATATAGCATCTGTCTCAAAAAAAGAAACATTATTTCTCAGCAGTATCAGTAGAAACAGGAGAAACTGATAATTGATTAGTTGGAAACTACTAAACCTGAATGGCATTTACACAGAAGTTGTACAGCTCATGATATATCCTGAAGAAAATACGTTTCTTTCTCCAGAATGCAAGATCCTCTTTCATTACAGATCTGTTTGTATAGCAGTGTGTGTGGTTAAAGGGTGTTAAGGTCAAACCTGCCTCCTGTAGGCTTCTAGGACACTTAGAAAGCAGATCCAGCTAAATGCTTCTGTCTTCACTCAGCATCTGGGAGCAAGATTCTATTCTTTTTTCCCACCATCACCTCCATACAGACTCGTTTAGTAAAATGGTTCTTTTGTAGAAAAATCAGCAAAAATGAGCACTATTTAGATTGGACTGAAAGTATTGGAAAAGACCAGAGACATTCTGTATCCCTTCTTGCATGCAATCTTAAAAATAAGATTGAGGTACATGAAGCTTCATTTATGAATCTACTTTGCAGGTTAGTATTTCTCAAAATCACTAACTTTGTTATATATATGTAATTTTTTTTGTAAGTATCTTTCAACAATACATAAATATTTTTGCTACTAAATATTTGTTTTAAAGTGTAATGTAAATTACACAGTGAATGTTTATCACTGGTAATAGAACCTTTATACTTTACTAAAACAAATTTTGTCCTGTGAATAAGACAAAGAAAATCTAAGCTAATTGACAAGCAAATTACTTCAGGGGATATATAAAACAGTTTCAAGATAGACCTTGTTTTGTTAAATTCTGTTTATTGTTTTAAAGTCAATGTTTCTAAAATATGCAATGTATGCATAACATGCAGACAAGGTTTTGCGGATTACATGTATTTGGAAAGACTTTAAAAGGCCCACAGGCCTGCGCCACCTTCTGTTGACATTTTGTACAATTTACCATGCTGTAAGTCTCTAAATGAAGCAAGAATTTTTCAGATTAATAGGGATACTTCATAAATCTGTTCACATCTGGGGACTTTGCTGCATTCTGAGGCAGCTAAAAAGCTTTGACATAATTTCCAGAGCTCTTGATGTATCTCTCATACGGCTCTTAATCTGAGTCCTGGAAATTCCCCTCTTCTAAGGAAAAGCTATTATTATTTTTAGGCACAAAAATAAATACACCATTTACCTATTAATAAAATATTATCCATATTATTTTTCTCTGTATGGAAATCTCATGCTCTGTTACTACAAACTTTTTATTGCTGATACATGTTTCCTACTGTGTAAGTGTAAATTCCAGTTTGGGGCCAAGTGGTTCAAAGAGCAGGAGCGGAACTTCAATCATCTCCCCATTTCCACTCTGCTACAGGATGTGAATGTTATCTATTTCAGTATTATTTAAGATAATTAAGTAGGAAGGTTCTGCTTAATGTCTGAGCTAGTTTCAAATAACCCTGATAAAAGGAGTTTATCAGACTTGGATAAAAAATCCCACATTTTAGATTTGGTTTTCCTAGGGATTAATTTGAAAAAGAAAAAAACCCAAATCAAAAAACCAAACTAATTTCCTTCCTTTGATGCTAGGCATAAAAACTGAATCAGTATCAGTACTTCCTTAACTCTTAACACTGTTTTAAAATTGTTCTTCACTTGTAGCCTTCATCATTCTGCCAGAACTGATGTTGACAACTGGATAGCTTTGCACTTGTATCACAGAATGTATGTTACTAAGTAATTGGCTATAAAAATAAATTGCTGTTTGTCTTGCAAAAAAGATCAGGTATCAGTGAAGACTGCTGTACCATGTACTGCAGAAACTTTACTTATTTATTGTAGGCATTATACTATGGAGGAACATGAAGTAATAGAAAAGGGATAGCTGTGTGGATCCTTACAATGAGTACTTCCCAGGAACAACTAGAATATAACAACCATTCATTTTGGATAGGTATAAGATGATTTTTATCTAAGTCAGAAAAGAGGAAATTTAATGAATAGAAATTCAAAATGCAGAAGATCTGAGAGCTTATTAGCCATATGAATATGGAGAAAAAAATGACGTTTAAGTATAAAAATGACATTTTCCCATTTTTCTAATACTTCTGACTGCAAAATGTATTTTCCCCAGGATTCTTTTTCCTCATATTGATTTGAATTTAATCTCTCTTCAGTTTTCCAGCAATACAAAGGTTGTGGTAAAAGTACAAAATTTCTTCCCTGACAGGTATTCTGTGATCATTAATTGCATGCCTTTGAAGCAAGTTCCAGTCTGAGAAGCGCATTTGAAGAGTTAACTGCACAAATGCAGGAGGTAATTTTTGTTGTCCTTTTTTTCGGTTGCAAAAATGCCAGAACTTGCTCAGAGAAAAACAACTAGTGTGAATAGGAACAGGAAATGAGAAAGTTTTGTTGCTATAGAAACATTACCTTTTCTTGTAGGTCCTTTTTCTGTAAGTATCATGTGACCACTTTTTTGTTCTGAAACAAGAGAAATTCTCATCTGAGTACATCAAGAATATATCGCAGCATTGACACTCATTGGTGCAGAAAGTTTCTAGTTACAGAAATGGTAGAGTAAACTTTAAACCTGTTTTGTTCGAATTAGAAAGCTTGTATTCACTTTAAAAAACTTTATCATTTTATGCCAGCCAAAAGAAGTTTTTCATGTGATATACCAAGAATGAGGTTACTTAATTGCAGACATCAGTGGGTTCAGGATCTAAAATCTTGAATCAGTTTGCAAGTCCTTCATAAAGTCCTACTCAGATTCAGAACTAAAATATCAACAGCATTTGTGTTCCTGCCTGGGACTGTTTTTAGAAAAACTACAACATATTCAGTTACTACCACTTTTAGTGTATAATGGAACCAAAGATACCACAGTTGTTGCCTACCTTGAATAAGGACATCTATATACCACTGTAACAAGATTGTAAAGAGCATGTTACCTTTTACTGTATCTATTATTTGCATGCATGGCCACGTTTCCTTATGGAAAAACTGCAGAAATATGACATTTTGTCACTTTTGCGTGAGATGAAGAATGTGATAGAAATATTAATAACATTTTTTTCCTGAAAAGGAGGAAATAAAAAAGTCATCATCTGGATTCAACTAATATAATCAAGTAACTCTATTCTCAGTGGACACAAATGGGTATCATACTATATCATACTATGTCCTAGACTAACCTGTTGCTGAAAAGAAGATCTTTACCAGAAAGTAACAGCGAGTATGTCTCTTTTTTTGTGTGTGGGGTTTTTTTTTTTAATTCCAGAAGTCTGACTTGACTTGTCAGCTCTTAATTCTTTAGCTATGCCCTTTATTCAGATGCTGGTTGCTAAAGGGCACGAGAGCATTAATTAAATAACTCTCACCGGCAAGATTTTAATGTTGCTGTTTATCTTTTGACTTTTGAGAGCAGTGCTGCAAGATTGTTATCAGAAAGACCTAATTTTTTCTGCTAGAAAATACCAGTTTGAAATAGACATTTCCCAGGAGGACGTTCATGGCAGTGAATGTTTGCTTATGAAGTGAAGACCATGATAACCCATGGGTCTATGACCCTACTCTTCCATGGGGAACTGTACTATTCCATGGGAGCCTGTGTGACTCTATTGGCAGTACCACCATTGTGCTGCTTATTGGAAAAATGTGAAAACCACTTTTTAGAGTGTAAAGCAAAGGGCCTTGTATTCTCAGACTTGAAAGTGTATTTTCCTCAGAGTTTCAAAGGACAGATGCTGTGTCTCCTTCTCCACAGTAACTGTGAGCAATGCACCCACCTCTTACCACCATTTCTAGGGTTTGGGGGAACTGTGATAGGCAAGGGGCTGCTAGCTAACAGATAGCAAGTGAAGAAAATGAATGCCCCTAGTTTTTCTGGCTCCTCCTTTTTTCATTCGTTCTTCTTAGTTTTAAAGCGTATTCTCTGTTCTGCTGCAAAATTGGTACAATTTGCAATGATACTGGACAAAATAGCATTTTAGTCTACTCTGCCTATCAGGTCTGCAGGGCTGCTCTGTGAGGGTGACCGAGTTGGGAGACGAGGCCAACCCCAGCTCAGGCTGTGCCCTCACCCGCTGTCCCACAGCTTCTATGCACAGTGGGCAGAGTGGCTGGTGATGGGGCCCACGACAGCCCCCGGCACTGGGAGAGGGTAGACCTGGCCAGTGGTCCTGCCGGGGAAGCAGTGGTAAGGCCTCCTGGTGCCCCCGAGCCGTCTTTCCGTATGTCGTTGGTAAGGAGGGAAAAGCAGACAAGTAGTCTCATTATGGTAGAAAGGGCAGAAAAGCCAAGTGGTAAACAAGGGTTTTGGCTTATGGTGCTCCATGAAGTCACCGCCCAGCTAGCAGTTCTGGCGCTAGTCATCCCTGTGCTGCCATTTAAGCTACCATGCAGACATTTGTCCACTCTGAAACAGTCCTGTTTTAATTCATAACACTAACGAGACATTTATCAACTAGGTAGACAACGTGACCTAATCAAACTTTCAGGCTAGCATGGAAAAGTCAGAGTGGAATTTAATTATTCTAAACATTGCACATGGTATGGGTGTTCTTCCTGAAATAGTGAAAGTTATTTTTCTTCAGGAAATGAAAAGACACTGGTCTCATTCAGACTTCAGCAGCAATGGAACACGGTGTTTAGTGATGAGCACAGAGTTATAACACCTCTTTCCATCTACGGTCTGAACAGAAAAGTAACTATAAATCTTTCCAATATCAAAAAGGAGAGAAAGACAAGGAATTTATCAAGACTACAAAAGAGATGTTACAGTCTCTTTCAGTAATAATCTGTAAGTATGTTGTTTGTCTTTACAGCTGTGAATACTTTATTTAGGTACTCATTTTCTTGAAAAAGGTTTGAATGCTTTTTTCACCATCCACTTCTGTTTAACACTTGCGGACTCCTCAGATAATTCTATGTTCACTGAAAGAGTTTTTACTATGACCTGCATATTATTTTCACTAAATTTATGAAGCTTTGAAAACTAGAAATTTCAATGATGCAATAGGGAAGCAACATTATAGAAGGCGTGCTTCTAGGGAAGTTGCATCAAAACATAAAAAAGGGAAGACCTTAAATAAGTAAAATTGCATAAATAATGGGGTTTTTTGAAAAACCAAGCCCTAAAAAGCCTATCAAGATACCAAAAAATAGGGGCTAAATCAAAATTTCATTAAAAAAATCACTTAAGAAGAAAATTGAAGATAGTTTGGTTAGTTAAGTTCTGAAGGGAAATATTAATACTTTTCAACAGTCAGGAGCGTAGATTTCTATGTATCTATTCATCTGCATTGTAGTAATAATAAGGAATGCTTTAAAATGCAGAAAATGTCCAGGTTTTTCTTTTGTTCTAGGAAAAATTATGTTCATGCATTATGTTAGGAGGATAAACAATGATTACTAGATAATTGAGATTATCTCAATAATAGAGACTTGTGGTTTCTATGACTATTTTCGTTACTATATCCAACACCATAGTATATAATCCCTTGCATATTAAGCAGCTAATGTGGGAATTCAATGTTTACATACAGAATATTCTTCTTTTTTGGCGTTTTACATAAGGAGAAAAATGTATAGAAAGGCTCAGGCTGCCGCTCTAGTTTCAAAGCAAAACGTTATTCACATAAAAAATAGTATGGGTATGACCGTGAAATAAAAACATACAAAAAATACAGTGTTTTCAAGAGAAATAGCCTTCAAGCCCATGTGTAAGAGTGAGATAACTCCAGTATTTCTAGCACCCAAAGGTACAAATTGTCTTTGCTTTCTGCTTACCCTTTTACCCAGTATTTTATACTGCCTAATGGTCATATGAAAATAACTTATATTTATGCCTGGAATTATGGAAGAGATTAGAATGAAACTGTACCCTATATGACAGCTTATTTCAGTAACAAAATTTACTATGCTGAAAAGTTAGAGATCGCATAGGAATGCACATTGCCACTCCCTCAGAGTATTGTTAGAGTCAAGCATTTTATAATGTGTCTGCTTTTGAACAGGCTTTCTTTCTGAGTTTGACAAAGTCTGAAATCTTTTACATGGTTGCCTGTGACTTTGAATTTGCTTCACTCATACTCCCACATCTCAGTTTTGTTATCTAATTTCAGGGAGTGATACGAGACCAAGCCAAGTTGGAAGATTAATATCTGTCAACTTCATAATCTGATCCAGTTATTTAGAAGACAACTTTATTCTCTTGGACAGAAGTAAGTGGTATACTAGCAATCTATGTTACCAGTTCAGGACAGGCTCTAAAAAGTTTGACTGTGCTAACTTATTTGCAGCTTTCACTGTAAAAGCTGTGCTGTTCCAAATAAAGCAATTGTTGGACTGCGTAGTCCAGCAGCAATTATGACTGCCATAATTGCTGATGTAGCAAGATAATATGGGGTAAAGCCTTAATTGGTGAGTTTCCCTCTTTCTTAAAGACAAGAAATATTTAATTTCAAGAACTACAACGAGTTTTGCATGATATTGTATGTCTTTTGTAGAGCCCTCAGCAAGGGTTTTCATTAACATATTTCATGCCTTGCCATAAAAACAAGTATTATAGGCTCCTTTCAAAAGCAATTCTGAGTCCGCTGCCTATGAACCTGTTCCAAGAGGAGTCGCTTATGATATTTCTTGCTCCCTCCGCATGAGCACTGCTATAGACCCAAATATGCCTGAGTGCAATGTCTTTGAGTCGTACACCCTGATGTGGGCATGATATATTCCCCTGTCTCTCCCTCTCTGCATATGAATGACTGCCATGTTTTTTCTTACTGTTAAAGACACACACTGATGGTGGCTTCTGTGTACCAAAAGTGGTTGGCTCATTAAAAGAGTGAGGGGAAACTCAGTGCACAGTTTGCTCAGTCCAGCAATAGTTTTAACCATGGATGGTTAACCATGGTGCAGTAAAGAAACTTCAACCAAACGTGTGTCCAAAGTGTGAGACTTTTGCTCTGTCTTCCTCTACTTTCCTGGAGCAGAGAAGTTCTGGAAACTTGAGGCAAGACCCTTTTTTCCACTCTTACAACATATTTGCAGAATTGTTAATAGGTGTAATTGTTGAACTGGCTTCATTTATAATGCTGAAAATTGATGCAGGACATTAAGCATGTTTTTAATCCCCAGATGACATTGAGATAATTGTCATAAGCAAGATATTTATGCACAGCTACTAGTGGCTAAAAAGGAAACCAGAAACAAGTTGCTTGTATATTCTGGCAGAAGTGGAATGTCTTTGTATTTTGTGAGTATATGTAGGCTGGTGGCTTGAATTACTAAAAACATCAGCAGAGTGTAAGCAGACAGTCTTGCATTTGGGGAAATATTTTTATTAGAAGTGCAGTGTGAAATTAGAATAATAGAGGATTTATGACCTTTTGAGTGGGGAACGAAGAAGAAAGTGAAATCAATCAATTACTGTGGTAATCGTGCAATGTAGGAAAGGTGTGGCAATGACAGAAGAGTCAAATGCAGCTACATAAAATTTGGAACATATCTTTTGTATGCAGTATACAACTGTTCTGAATACAGTTAGCAAGTTACAGAAGACGTTTACCCTTAGCAGCATAGCTAACTGAAATCAAGGATCATACATGTTTCAGGAAGACAATTAAACAATGTGTTATTTGATTATTTTATAATGGATTCAGTACTTGCAATATATGATTGCATATGTGCATATTTGATAGAGTCTGTCCATATTTGAAAGTGTCCTAAACTGCAAACGGTGGCTCAAGATGACTTTCATTTTAGATAAGACATATCATAAAGGCACTAGGAGATTGTGAAGTACAGTATATGGGTAGGAAGCAATTTAAATGCCAGAATGGGTCTAGTCTTGACTTTTTAAAGTTTTTGGAGTATAGATGGCATCCTTGGAGGGTTTTTTTTCTTCTGTGCATTGGGAAGGTCTTTGGGATACACCAAGATTCAGACCTATCCTGCAGACTATGTGCTCTAGGACACAGCAGCTCCCCAAGGGCTAATTCTTGCAAATGCTGAAACATAAATCAAGAGGAACCTTTTTGCTATTCCACTGCAAGAACAGATACAATAAAAAAGTTCTAAAATTTGATATTAATAGCATAGTATGACTTTCAGAAGCAAACAAAACCAGGCATCTATAGAGACATTTTTTGTGATATATTTTGCAAGTTGTTTTTTAATCCAGTAGTATTGAACATGGAAAATACGAATAGTTCTATGAAATTAACTGTACACTGTACACATACATATACTTTATACCATATACTATATTACTTCATTGACACTAAGTATAGAAGTAGAGCAGCAAGGTGTGACAAGCATACAGAACACCTATTCCTGGGTTTATTCCCTTGTCTAATATTTTTTCATTTCTGACCCAAGATGTTAAAGATATAAAACCATCACACATATGATAAATAGCACACTATTTGTCTTCCACACAGAGATTATTAAAAAAAAAATTAAAACAAAGAACCATATACCTTAACCAATGTTAGAAAAATCACTCTCTGATACTAAACACTTTGAGAGACATTTAGAAAAAAATGTTAGAACTTTGCTCAGTCATCAAAATTGGATGTTTTTATGACAGTGATACTATGAAGTAATGGCAAAACCTAGGCAGGGTTACATTACAATGTGCTTGTGAATAAAGAGGTTTCTGGCTTCATGCTGACTGTCTCTTTAGGCTGTTTGCCTAATTCTCTCTGACTTTTTAAAGAAAACCCTTTCAATGTAGTTTTCTAATACTCCATGATTTACAGAGCAACCTCTCACCATGATTTACAGAGCAATTTCTCAGAGTAAGAACATTAGGAAATACAGGGCCTCAAGATCCATGATTTTAGGAAAACTTACAAGTCAAGGCTGGATGTTCAGATTCACTTCTTGAAGAATGTTTTGTCCTAGGGCAAACGGTTGAAAGCTCCAGTGGTCCTCTGACCTATTTCCTGAACTGAATATAAACAAAGTCTCAAATATCAGAATTCTGTGGGAAACAATGTACTTTCCTCTGCATGAGTTTTACAACACTGTACATGATAATGAAGAAAAGACGTCAGTAACTGAAGTATTCCACATGACTGAACCTTTAGTTATTAATAGAAGTATTGTATTCCTTTAAGTACAAGTATTCCTTTAGTTCGTATATGGTCTGTTTCATTTGTTTAATTTTTTTCTTAGGCTCTCTCATTTTGTTTGTAAACTATAAACAGAAGAGAGAAGCATGATTCACACGTATTATAGGATGCTTCAGGAGAATTTTGGTCAGATGTGTACATGCCCAGTACTATGTGTCTAAATGTATGTCTAGCTAATCCAAACACAAAGATAAGGTTATACTCAACATACAGCCACTGTGTTTCTTGATCTGGCCAGTTAAAAAATCAGGGAAATATGGTGTTTTCTTCTGGCCACCATGCTGAACAAAAGATTCTCTGGGTTTTGACTCTCTATTGGCTATGTCTCTCGTGACACCAATGGCAAATCCTTTGACGACTTCTAGACTTTGAAATTAATACTGTAATGATTTTCCTACAAAAATTTGAGTTATTATGCTCCTCTATGCGGGGACTCCCTAAACAGCAGCCAGTGATTCATGCTAAGGGCCAGTATGAGTAAACCGCCATCCTTTTCCCTGGGCAACTCTTTTCAGATGTGCCATGGAAGGAGTGGTGTGACGAAGTGCACACTATTACTGCTGCTTCTGGCCTGCCTACTTTCAGGTTACTCTCCTTCAACTGCTCCTCCCTTGAAAGGCTCATTAAAAATGATGTTGTTAGTCATTAGGCTTGTAATGTGACATCTGAGACTAATGCTTGGCACATATGATACTTGAAAGCATTTACACATTTTAAGTATGTGTGCATTCCTTTTTAAAGTTTTTTAATAGCTGTCACTATCAACATTTTGTGACATACAAAAATGTGAAAACCCACTATATTGAATGCACCTGACTTGTTCCTTGTGACGGTCAAAACCAGCAATGGGAATTGTGTATGAAAGCTTTCTTTTTTCTTCATAAAACAAGCAAATAAACAAAGCTTCTTTCTCTGTGAAAGCTTTTTTTCCATAAATGTTTTTGAAGGGAAGTCATGCTTTTCCTCATATATGCAGGGTACTAGCACCAGTTTGATGTGTCATAAGAGCACATAAACAGAGGATTACATGTTCCTAAAGAGAGATTTCTCTGCCCCTCCACGTATTTCAAACAATCTCAAATATCTTTCCTGCTCATATGCCAGACCTCTGGGCAGCACTTGCAGCTGCCCTGGAGATGGCACTTTCCAGCCTGTAACACTGCTTCACCTACAATATCCTATGGATAACAACATCTGGGCTTGGTCCCTAACCTGAAGGGACTGGTTTTCATAACTGTTGAAAACAAAAGCTGCTACAGTGAAAAAACAGCTTTCTCCAAGTAGCTATTTCCTTTCTCTTATTTTTTTTTTTTTTTTGTTGTTCTTTTTGGGTCTTTTTTACAGGATTAGACATCTTAAAGTATGGCATATTGTTTTTTACATCACTGAGGATGGTGCTTGTTGAGGGAGCTTGCAGTTACACATGGCATCTCAAACATTGTTTCAAAATTTTAGCCATTGTGCTTTGATGAGGCTGAGCTGGAGCACATGCAGTCACCAGTGGCCCCATCCTGCCTCTACCCCTGGGCATAACATGCCTGTCACGGCAATGAGGCTGCAGCCTGGTGATGCTGCCATGCCACAGGACTTCTTTTGGTTGTGCTGCAGCCCCAGTAATGGCCCTCACCTCTGGACTGGGTCCAGAGCCTGGTCCCAGGCCCTCAGCCACGGGGTGGGTGGGCAGGTGGGTTGCCCAGCCCCATGGTCCTGCCCTGTTGTGGGCTACATAGCCCTGGCCACTGCTGTAGTACTGCAGGACACTGTCAGCCCTCACCATACCTGGACAAGTAAGTATCTTATGGGCGAACCCTTACTGCTAATGCCTGATGACCTGCCATCATTTTATGTCCACCTATTATAGCCAAAATTGTAGTATAAACCTCATAAACAGCAATTTCAGTAGCTGTTTACACGCATGGAGGCAGGAGTAGACGCCATTGCTGTTGTGCTAACAAGTTTTATTAGCTCTGTTATGTGTTTGAGAATGTACAGTGGGATCCTGGAAATGCTCAGCATTCACAATTTGATGTCCCCATTTTAAATTCTTCATGTCAATGTCAGCAATTTTCAGTGGCCTCATCCTGCAGCAGTGGAGCAATGTCAGAGCTGAACAATTCCTGTACATTAAAATTCAAGTGGCGTACTAGCATGATAAGAAAAACATTGCCATTACACCATACTTTGCATTTTATTCTAAAAGCTATTTAGACGGGACAGTTCTGGAGTCTGATCTTTAAGCAAGTATATTTTTGGTAGACGTGTTGAAGAATTCTTATAAGTTGTGAATCTGGCTGGAGTTTTATGCTGTATATGGAGGAATTATAGAAGACGTAACAAAGGGTAGGAAGATTATCTTTCAGGAATCAAGCTTTGTATCTTTGCAGGCATCAAAGTGTCAAGGACTGGCCGAAGATGCGATCTATTTGTCTACCAGTGCTCCACATTTCAGAACTCCTTTGTGCCTGGGGACATTAAGCATCGAAAAATGGAGGGCTCGTAGACCTAAAGCATCACATTCCACCCACTTTCTGCTATGAGAGTCTAAGGTGATACCCACATGTTTACTGCAAAATTTCACCTGATTTTTTTCCGCTGTTTTCACCAAGCATCTTATCAGGAACTCTCAATAGCCATGGCTCATCATTAGGAAACTTTTCTTTGTTCTAATTCACCAGTAGTAGAAGATGGGTGTGCATTTATGGGGAGACACTGAGGTTAAATAGCCCCGGAGAAAAGCAGTTACAGTACGAAAAGGGATGCTAATGCTTCCTTTAACTTAATTGTTCCAATGCCTTTCATGTTTCTGTCTTAAAGTGGTCAGTAATTTAATAGTAACAAGAAAAAAAGGGAACATCAGTCTATAAAATCAAAAGGCCTGTGTAAAGTAGAGTACAGAGAAATTTCCAGACTCCTTGGAACTCATTATGGACTCTATTGTACTTGATTTAATTGAAAGTCATTTAATTATTATGGTGACAATAGTACAGAACTCAATGTAACAAGTAAATATTCTAATGTTTCCAACTCCAGATAAATTTGGATTAAATATTTGTTTCAGGTCTGAGTTTTATTTTAAACAATGGGAAAGAAAACACAATCCAAATTTTTTAATGCCAATTTAAGAATTCAATTTTAAAATATTAATAATATTTATCAGGAAATCATATTAAATTATTTAGTTTTATCATTTCTAATATACCTTCAAAAAGTTGCATTTACATTACTGCAAAATCCTTGTATTCAAATGGAACATTTTTTCAAGATAGATTGTCAAATTCACTGCTCACGATGAATGTAAAACTGAGCTTCTGGATCTGGCTGCTAGGGTGAGAGCTGTAGGAGTTAACTCTGTTGATGGTAATGAGACTGAGCAAGCAGCAGATGCTCACGTGTCTTTACAATCCAAATCTACCAAAAAATTCCTCTCACAGAAAATTTGAGGAATGTCTGGCACCCTGGAGATAGTGACAGACTTGGTATTAGGCATATGCCACCTGCTAGAGCCATTATTAAACAAATCACAGGATTTTACAGCACTATACAAAGTTGCTTACTTGCAGTGAGACTTTTTCCCATTCCAAATTTTATCATCTTCTTTAAAAAATCTTCTTAAACCACAAGTTATGCTAATCTGTTAAAATAATGAATTTATTACAAAAATATTAAATAAATTATTCTAAGAATATTTTATAAGATGCATTATTTACAACCATCCATGTATAGGAACATAATGTTTGCTATGCTGTGATATTTTTCCTGTAAAAGCTCAAATACTATACACCTACTGTTTCACACTTACAACTTCAACATCTGTTTCCTTACAGGTTTTGCAAGGGTCTGCTGCTGTTTTCATGCATTAGCATATCTGATGAGATTCTGAGCCAAAAATCTATTCTGCAAAATATGCAAAGTTCTTCATATGCAAAAGCTGTAAAAGAGTGATTTGTCACTATGAAGAGAAGCGCATTTGAAAGCTGCAGAATGCATATCTGTGGTGCTTTGCATGGTAAAAAAAAAAAAGGCAGATTTTTCATTTAGTCTGAAATTCTGGAATAAGTGGGTACAGAAAAAAAAAAATCACTGTCCAAAATGCTCGGAAATAACTGTGCTCTAGCCACACCACCCAAGTTGCAGAAGGCAAAGGCAGGGACTGGGAGAATGAAGAACCGCCC
>Ga0181612_144592_pt1 | contig 18683 bp, 9 predicted proteins | sample HoacroProtozoa21_FD_119630 | JGI IMG/M metagenome (GOLD analysis project Ga0181612, IMG submission 119630) | Hoatzin crop microbial communities from Cojedes, Venezuel. Combined Assembly of Gp0051906, Gp0051904, Gp0051908
GTGATCGCATGTGCAGATATGAAAAATGTATATAACCACGCAAGCAGACCAATAAATTGGATTGACTGTGCATTGTATGAATGTGTGAGAGTCATTCCTGTCCCTGCATGAATGCTGAAACTCGGCATGCACAGGAGAAATTCCTCGGTTTTCAAATTTCCTTACAGTGGCTTGAATGTGACAATGCCTCTTCCAGATGGTAGACATGGTGTTGTTAGGTACTCTTCACCAACCATACGTAGAAGAAGAGAAAGTTCTGGCATAAACCAGTTCTGATACAGCTTGACAGGCAGCTTGCCTAGTTCAAGACATTATTATGTTGTTTCAACTTCAGAAGCAAAATAAAGCGAAATTATCTAATGTATGTCCTATCACTACATGCAGCTTAGGCTGGTTGAAAGAAGAGTATATTTTCATCAAGACTTATTTTCCCCTTTCTGAAAGCAAGTTGGACTCTGTGTCTGTAGCATTTTAAGAAAGGCACAAAATTTACATATAAATGGCACTTTTCCCCTTTTTCTTTGTCCATAGATAGCAGGGAATGTCTTTCAGCAAAAGAGAACTACCTTTATCTTTAACATTCCATTTAACATTAAAAAAAGCAGATAGATTCTCCCAGCTAAAAAGTTCTTCCCAGACAAAGCACATTTTTTTTTGTCTCAAAAGAATTCCCTGTAATCATTTTGCTCATCTGTTTCCTGATAGTATTACTCATGTACACATTCAACTGAACAAACACTTTATCTTTTAGCTGATCTAAGCCGCACCTGGATTTGTGGCCTGTTACAAAAGCGTGCAATATAAGCTGTGAGTTTGGCACAGAGTTTGATGAAGCTTTCTGCAGAGAGCCTGGATGGAACTTTGGCTAGTAGCAGGAGTTCTTGCACTGACTTCACCCTCTTTATACCATATTTCACACCCAGACAAGGAAATATGTATTATATTGCAGATAGAAAGAATATCATGTCTAAGACAGATAGTGAACTCAAGAAGAGGATAAAGGTCACTGGAGAGACATTTGAAGTTCTTCTCTAAATAAGTAATCATGCACTTACAAAGTCTTTCTGGAAAATTAGGGTGTTCTCTGGAAAGGACAGAAAAACTGTGGCTGTTGAAAGACACACCTAAGTGTGAATTTCCTGATTCACTGTCTCATGATATTTTGGTGTGTGCAAGAAATTGTCTCTTATTCTGTTTTTGTTTAGCTTTTTTAGTTGCTGCTATAGGCACTAGGTCTTACATTTATTAGATTCTTTGTGGGAATGGTAAATTAACAAATTATAAAAAACAGAAAAAACTGTTCACTGCAGTACAGCCCTAAAATCTGCAATGGAAAAGAAACAATAAAAATGTATTTTAGTGGTGAGGTTTTGAGAAATCCAGTGACAAACCTATTCCATTTTTCACACTCTTCCAAGATTAACAAAAACTCAATAGTATGCTTAAGTTGAAGTTGTTGAAATGGAAAGATAAACAGATAGGAAAGGCTCTCCATGTTCTTAATTGACAAGTCTGTGTCAGCCTTACTATTCTAAATAGATTTCTCATGGAGATTTTGAAGATCTAAGTAAATTGGCTCCTGGATTTAAGGATGGTAATGTGTGCTGACTGGTGAATGTGTACGTCTTATTTAAGCAGCCTTGAAACGCTGATTCTGAAACAAATCATGAGTTAGCCCTACCATTTACTTGTTTATTATCTTACACAGCCTTTTAACTCATTGAATATTCACCTGTTTTCATTTATTAAGCACTCAAGAGAATATAATTTTGCTAGTTCTAAATGTTAGTTTCTTAGGACTATTTCATTCATGACACCTTCTGACACTGTAGAAAGAGGTGTAAAAATACCTTCCATTTTATAGGGGTAGAATTTTTTATTCCTTTGCACAGAACATATGTCTTAAGAGGACAAAGGATGGGAAAATTGAAAGGATAATCAGAACTTGGGTATCAGGCTTAAACAATTTCTTGGAAATAGTTGCACCTGTGATTGCTTCAGGAATGTGTGATCTACCCATACACATTAAAAAAAAAAGAAGAAGATATATTTACTGGCATAATTACAGGAATATATGGTGCTTCTGAGGCCCAAGAGCCATAGACCAATCATGTAATGCGTCCCGCACAGTGGGGAAAAAGGCCACCAACTCTTCAAAAACTGAGATCTGGTTTTCACTGCATGAGCGTTTAAAGTCAATTTTCAAGTGATAGACAACAAGGCTGAAGTGTTTTTTGAAAGTGCCTGCAAATGTTTATTCATGGATGCAGCGCATTCTCCATAGCTATGCAGGGAAAGCAGCTTATACATATGCAAATAGCACTGAAGTCTGCATTTATACGTGAAATTACCTGAGTGGCATTCCAAATCGCTGTGTCTCATGCAGTTATGAGAGTTGTTCAATTGCTTCTGTTTGAAAATTCAGACTTAAGGCAAATTTTTGATAAAAATACGAGTATATCTTAGTGTCCTCTGTCAAACTTTGCTTTCTTCCAAGATTGTTTTGCAATACCCTATATGCTACTTGACTGAGATTGTCCCTGTAGAGATGTAATTGTGTTACAATTGTAAGGAATGTATTTCTTTCGATGTAGGAGCCTTTTACAATGAAAGACATTAAATAAAAATGACAGTATAATCCAGCCTTGGTTAAAATAAATTATTCATTTTTTTCTTGAGTACCTGTACTCTAACAATTGAAGAACCTTCCCTCTTCCTGCAGAAGTCTCTGGAGTTTCCCAGCCTTCTTGGCACAGTTTCTTGGTCTTAATCTTACAATAAGAAAGACAGTTGATTTCTCAACAGAATGTAAAATTATCTTGCCAGTTCATGTCTTTATCCTGTCAATTTATGACATGAAGAGATTAGAGAACATGGTATCTGGGGTGGGGTTCATCTCATGGTGTCATGTGTCTGAGTGGAGGTGCCTATACCCAGTGGAGAACTTTGACTCTATGGAGGTGCCCACACTCAGATCTCTAGATCCATTTGAGACACTGTGGAGTATCAATGACATGATACACTGCTGATAAACATGGCAAAGGACCAGTGGGAAGTATGTTTCCTTCTGTAGGATCAACAGGAGTCCAGGCAGCATATCCTATCCTAGATATCTACTTGCAGGAGACTGAATCAAGTTTATCGGCAGTAAAGTCAATTAAATTTGTGAAGTGACTTAACTGATGAAAGACAGTGTCTAATTTCGCTGAATGAGCAGTCACTTTTCTACATACCATGGCTATATTGACTAGATCTTCAGTGATTGTAATGGTAACCTAAGCATCCTCCCACACTTGTAGGTAAGGAAAAGTAGGTTTCTTTATCTGATAGCTGAAATCCACCCCAATACTTTTGCAAATAATCTACAAAATGAAGCTGTCAGATAAGAAATGCAGACAAAGAAATATACATTAATGACCATCCATGTAGATGCTTTCCTTTTCTTAGCTGTATTCCAAATATCTGTCTTTACCTATAACTCAACAAACTTCAGCAGTCTAACACGAAGAACGAAGTAAGCATTAATTTCCTTGACACTGTGTGTGTATATATATATATACCTGTTCTCAGTTTTTTATAGAAACAAGGAATGACTTTTATCTTAGTGATGTTGTATTATATTTGTCTAAAGCCTACCTGAAGCCTGATCCAAATAGTATCCATGGCCTGAGCTCATCATATCCAGCTTTTTTGCAAAAGTCATTGAAAGTCAATTAGGAAGAGTGCTCAATCTACTCCTAGAGACATTGTCATGGAAGTATCTCTTCTTCAGCCTAATAGCTCAGTGAAATATTGCTGTTACTACTGTTAATAATTTTATGCAAAATATTTTCCTTCACAGATTTCTGTATACAATAAGAAGGTAGTCAAGCTTTATCATTTGATGAGTCATTAAAAAATATTTATTTAATGATTTTTACCTCTCTTTCTTCAGTTTATCAGTAAAGAAGTCTGCAAAATCCTGTAGCTTCAAAGTTATTTTTTACCATCTTCACACCCAAATACTCACATAGAACTTTGTTTTCATTAGTTAGAGGAGCTTCAATTCTTAACTCTGTGAGTCCAGGAAGACTACACCTATTATCTTGAAGGTCTTGCTCCAACAACTTGATCCTCCAAGTTTGGAAGACAGGCCTTGATGAGGATTTATGTACATGTGGAAAATTTGTGGCAGCAATCGTACCTTCTGAACTTTCCATTCATACCGTGTTGTATGGAAATATATCTTGAAAGTTATCAGGGGGCATTTTGCCTTTTAAGAGTAGCTGCTGACCAAGTTTTTTACTTAAAAGGCTTGAGAAGAAAGAACATGCAGAGACTCAAAGGCTGGCAATGAATTCTAGGAAGTGTGAAATGAGCAGCTTTCCTTCAGCAGAAAAGGGTTAGGGAATAGAGGAGCTGAGGGCAGATAACTGTCTCTGAGATGCCAAAGAGTAATTAGTAATTCATGGCAAAATAAAATTGAGTATAGACTTATATGAACTAAGAATATTTCCTGGCTACTTATTAATTGATCTTTTCTTGTATGATGTTCACTAGAGATAACCATTAAGCTGCAGTCCACTCATGAGTTAATTCAATCAGCAGAACTCCTTCTTCGGAGGTTGTGATTACATCTGTCACTGCTTCCTACACCTCAGTGTCAATCCAAATAGCGTTAGCTGTTCTTGGACTGGAGATTATATTTCCTTTTAAACATGCTTCATTTACCTAAGTAGGATGATGTCATGTAAAGAGTTATCAATTAATCAGGTTGAAGAATACAATGCAATTTGGTACAATTTTATCAGTCTATGATATTTACCTATTTATTTTTTTATTAATATATTACTTAGGGTGTTGGTATATGCATGTCACCAAAAAACATGTTTCGGGATTTGTCATTGGAATGATAGAAAATTTGTCTCTTCTGAGACATCTTTGGCCCAGTTTTCTACAGGCTTTTCACATGTTACAGACTACATATTGTCTTCAGACATTTAAACATCCCTATGGTCTTGTATGTTATGCTAGAACACACTGCAAACTACCTTCTGAGAACTACCAATGGCATCATTTGCATGGACATATTTTTACTGTCTACATACGGGGGACATTTTTCTGCTAGTGAATCACAAGTCAGAGTCAGTGCTGTTTTGCTGCAGCATGAGTGAAGACGGTACCACGAACTACAACAATACAATTGCTGCAGAAGATAGTATTACACTTGAAACTCTGCACCTTTTAAAGGAAAGAAAGTTTTTCAGGTATTTCATAATATTCTATTACCTTGGAAAGTAACAACATTGAGTATTTAGCAGAAGAAGGAATAGACCTCACCCTCACAGAATCACAGAATCAAAGAATAGTGGGGGTTGGAAGGGCCCTCTGTGGGTCATCTAGCCCACCCCCCCTGCCGAAACAGGGTCACCTACAGTAGGCTGCACAGGTACTTGTCCAGGCGGGTCTTGAATATCTCCAGAGAAGGAGACTCCACAACCTCCCTGGGCAGCCTGTTCCAGTGCTCCGTCACCCTCAGAGGGAAGAAGTTCTTCCTCATGTTCAGACGGGACTTCCTGTGCCTCAGTTTGTGCCCATTGCTCCTTGTCCTGTGTCAGGAGGAGATTCTGAAGGACCTGGTGAGCTGTACTAGCTGGGTCTGCTCCTCCTCTTTTATTGTGTTTTGCTGCTTTTCTACCTTCCCTGCCTTACTTGCCTAGCTATCATTGCAATAGCTGCTAAGCTGTTCAACAGCATACAAAAAATTTGCCTCAATCTTGACTGCTCATGATGCACCACAGCTATATTAAGGGATAGAATACCACTGGACTATAACTGAAATTCAGTTAAAACTGAGACAATTCAATTTAAACATACGTGTATTCTAGACTACTCACTGTTTGTGGAGGCATGAAGGCCAAACACTCAGGTTGAATCTGTGGGCCATGACCATGTCTTTTGCTTGAACATGACAAGCCTGACTTGGTCTAATGCTGCCAACGTTCCCTGCTGTGTGACCGCTTAAACCCCTGAACTTTCCTTTGATTTATCTCTGTATATTCAGGCATGATAGCACCAGAAGTAGGTACCTGATGGGTGTATGAAACTCCACAGTAAGATGCTGTGGCTCTAGATGGACGAGGTAAGAGAAATGCATTTCCCATAAGAGAAGCATGCTAGACTTTTAGCATCCCTGTCACCCTTGACAGACATGAGTGGTGCCTGGTAAGTAGAAGAGATTCCCCATAACAGCAAATGCTGCGGGTTTTTTTTCTGTGTGCCTTTGCTCTGTTACAATCAAGTGTAACTTGTTTTGCATTTCATAAAAGGCAGCTTCGGATTTTGAAGGTGGTGGTGTTTCCATCACACACGTAAGCTCTGCCCACCTCCTTTGCTGGCTGAAAAGGAGTCTTGCTATGAGAAAAACCAAAGCCTAGAATGGCAAATGATGCATGAACTGACACATCCTTACATTCTGCTGTGCTTTTATTTGTGATATAATACTCAGTTCACATACAGCCATTAAAACACGTGAAAGCTGAAAAGAAAAAAACATAAAGCACTAAGCACTGTAATTTTTTTCTCTTCCTCTGTTGGCCTATAATTATCTCTGCAAAACTTAAAAGCTATGTAATTGTGTAATTTGAGAAGAAAATAATTAATCACATATATAATTCCTGCCACCAAGAATAGCACTATTTTTAAAATAACACCTTCACAGAGCCATTTTGTCAAAATACAGGTTTCATTGATCTTACCGCTTTTACAACTTTAATTCAAAGTTGGGGTTTTGTCTGAAAACCGTTGCAGATGAAGGGCTTTTGGGCAAAGAAACATGCTTGATCAACACTAACGCATGTGATCACAGATGGTGAAGTGTCTGCAGGAGAGCCCTGAAAATCACATGAGCTTTTAGAATTTTTTGTGCCCATTATCATAATAATTTAAATAATGTTAAACATTAGCATTGAAATCATACTAAACAGCAGCCAAATTCATATATTCTCCTCTGACAAAATTGTTTTCTGAGGGCAGATTCTGTTACCCTATTCATGTCAGAGAAGTTCATCGTCCTTGAGAAAGTTATGAGGAGGTAGATGATATGCTCTGAATTAATTTCTAAGTCAAATTCTGCCTAAATCTTACTTGTGTATTTCTCCACAGTTCCGAGGTCTCTATGCAAAAATAGAAACGTTCAGATTATGATACCTCAAGGTTGGATTGAGACTATGATTTGACATGCAGCTACTCTATATTATAGCAACATTTCCAGAGAGCTAACCTGTGGGAGAAGCAAAGCTAATCCCAGTGTAAAATTCTGATCCTTCTTAAGCCTCCATATGTGAGTTTTCTATAATCTTTGCATTCCTCTACACCAGTGTTAGTTCTAAAACTGCTTTTCTCACACAGTGTGAAATTTGTATTGCTGAAATCAAATGACTTGGCTCCTGATAAATAAATTTAATAGTTTAGGAGACAGTATGCACTGCTGATGCCACCTATGTTTCCAGATAGGCTTTTCAAGCTCTCAGTGCACAACCTCTTTTAATAGACTGATTTCAATTAAAAAGGAGTATGCTGTATTCCTAGTTTTGGTATGACTGGAACATCTGCGAGACCTCAGTGTGACTGTGCAGGTTTGATAAGCAAGACTTTCATGATTTGACAAGTGCTGTGGATTGTTTTGGTGGAATTTCTGTGGGTTTTGCTTTAGCTTGAGGAGAAAAATAGTCTGCAAAAGTGGTGGAGAATGAAAGAGTTAACTTGGGATTCATGGAAAAAGTGGAGATAGCTGGGATTAGCTTGCTCTGAAGCTTGAAAATTAAGGTTCCAGCTGGCTAGTCAAGTTACATATAGCTAAATAGTGTTCAACCACTGCACTGAAAACTTCACATACTGAAACTCTTTCTTTACTGCCGCTGAAGCTGTAGAGAAATCACAATTCTGAGGTAGTGAAGCTGCAATTAATTTGTAATTTAATTAATACAAAAGTCTGAAATTCAAGAATTTCTGATTACTACCTTGATGAGATTTTCTTTTGTGAACAGATAAGAAGTTTCCATGCTTTACTGATGAGGATTTCCCCATCAGAAGTCTCAGCAGCACAGCACTTGGAGACTACTTTGGGAAGGCACCTGTTAGTTGCAAAAGATATGTCTAATGAGGTCCTCAGCGGCTTAGAGTCGTGTTACAGGATTTTCAGATCAAAGATCTGTCTTGGCAATGAAGAGGACAACTCTTGTATTCAAGTTCTGTTTACAGGGAAACCTCCAGGAAATGTATCTTCTAGGAAACTCCCATGCACATTGACGGCGTTATTCTAGATGGAGATTTTAGTACTATCATGCAATTCAGGGTTGACCATAAGGTACAGACAAGTGTAGCTGGGAGGAATGCCATTCCTGGCATCAGTTAATGCTTAAGACCTTTGGCTTTGCCCTGTAGCATTCTCTTATTTCTTTCTATATCTCAGTTACACATGCAGTTTGTATGAACACAGTGATGGGGAAGCACTATTTCCATACAGTCTTCTAATGGCAGAGGTTTTTACATGGGGGACCAGTGATGGTGGGGAGTTCAGTAACAGACAGTATTCTCAAAATTCACAGCAAAGAGGCAATATTACATAAAGCTGAACATCAGCGAGTCTTTCTAAATCAAAGGGAACTGTCCCTTTTGTGGATCCTGAAAAGTAGAAACAGTACTTTGCTCTTTTGAAAAGTATCCTTTTGAGCTTTCAATCTTTGGTGTCAACTAAGAACCTTTATGAGAAATTGTGTTACAGCCTATTTTGGGTAATAATACCAATGTTTTGTGCAAACAAATACTGGTAATTTTTTAAAGCGTCTTCACTTCAATTGCTGATACAAATGTGTATTCTGCTGACTACCTTAGCGCTGAGTTCCCCCTGCTGAACTGATCTTCATTTTTTTTATATTGATTTATTAGAGTTGAACATTATTGGTTTAATTTTTCCTTCCCTGGGATCCTAAATGCTAATTTGGAATGAACTCTATTCAGACATGCATTTGAGAAGGGACAAGATCAATAGCAGATTTTCGTTGCTAGAGAAGCTCTCTGGCTATACCCATAAATATCTCATTTTTATGTCAATAGAAACCCTGTGAATTAACTCTGTTCTCCCTCCAGGAACATTCATTAGTTTAACCGAGATCTTTAAAATCTCAGTTACTGCTGACCCAGCGAATTTATACCATACATCTCTACCTGTTGCATTTATATTTCCATAATGTTGCTCATGCAGTTTTGTGAAACAGTCTCTGTGTTGACTGAGAGTACAGCAACAGTGTCTCTATGCTGCTGTATGGACATGGTTCTAGAAATCTGTAGTTGCTGTATTCCATCATCTGCTGATTATGTTGGGAAGCCTTGTTAAGCTTAAGCAAAGATGAGAGTTAGTTCACTAAGTGAGTGGATTGATGTTAGCTTGGATCCATTTCCAGTTGTCTGTAGTGTTGGGTGTTCTCTGTCTCACACATGCACAGATTTGTAGAGAGAATATAGCGCTCTTAGCTGACAGTAAACTGGATCATCTGCACACAGTGCTGTCAAGACGTGTCAAATCTGTTCTGGAATGACACTTTCAGGAGGAAGGTTTCATTTGTAGTTTGTGATCTGCATTTGCTACAGTCCTGATTCTTTATCCTGATTTGTTGTACTTGCACACTGGCACTTCATTCTCACTCTCAAATTCAAACCTTGGCAAAAGTTCTCCAACTCTTTTTCAGCTTAAATGCGCAGTCACATCTGTACTACTTCTCCCCCTTTCCATTGATATTTCTCATGCCCATTTCTGTATCATCTTTGTTTCATTTGTCTATGCTTTCTGCTGGCATTTACATGGTCCTATGCTCCATGTACGAAATAACCTTCCAGTTGATGCAAACCACAGTGTTCTTTAAGCAACATATAAAACCTTTCTCAATCCATTATGCACCCAGCCTACAGTGGCAATATGCTACACTGCTTTTTTGGTCTTTCATGCTTTTATTTAAGATGTGCAGTGACACAGAAGGTGTTGCTCTTTCAGTACCTATTGCTTATAGGAAAAACATTGTGAAAGCTTACAATACTATAGCAAAGAATTTGTGTTCCTTTGCTGAAATAAAGATGTGGGTTTTCTATCAGTTTTAACATTGGTATTTTTCCAGTAGGAATTGGATTCATATAGTCTCTACAGCTGTTTCTTTATTTCCTCTAAGTCATATGTGGACACAAAGACTCTTACAATCTGTTGGATACCTATTTTAGTGCCATCAAATTCTTCACCTGAGGTGAGCTCCTGGGAGGAAAGCAACAGACAATTAATTCGTGACCCTAAGTGGTAGTGTGTCTAGGAAAACTAAAGACTAATTGAGCTAAGCCATCACTTGACTGTTTATTTTCATAACCTAATTGTTCATTTCACAATGACTGTAGGCTATGTGATTAATATAAGCTGTGAGAGCAGTCAAGCTGAAAGAAGATGGTAGTGGACTACATGAGGATATTCTTGTTCTCCGTCCACTTATTTTGCTGTAGTTCTGAAAAGCTCTTCAGCTGAGCTGTAGAATGTCCTGAAATTACTTTGATAGCTAGCAGGTATATCAAGGTCAATCTATTGACAGACATATTGCTGGTAGTGTTTAAAGCAATAAAATACCTGAGTAGATTTGGCTTTTTTGTTTATTTTTTTTGTTCTCTCCTCTGTATCATCCTTATCATCTTTAGACCTAAGCAAAGTATAAATGCTCACTTGCCATTTGCAGGTCAGGTCTCATTCTTCAGACAGGAAGACTCCTTCCCAGAAGATTGTTTCTCTCTTGCTTATTTTTACAGCTTTGTCATATATCAACCACGCCATTCAAGATCCATTACTACTCCATTTTCCCCTTTTCAAAAAGCATAAAAGCCCTTTGTCGTTGGCCTGATTTCCTCTATCTCTTTCAAGCAAGGTGATGCTTTTCTATATATGAACAAGGTGAGGCTGATTGAATGAGAAATTCTTTCATGTATTTGCCTGTATTAGACTTTAAAATTGCAGGGCAGAATTAAACTAGAAGTGCAGTGGTGCTGTTGTAAGATATTTAAAGTCCAGTTCTGCTGGCAGCTGGCCTAGATAGTCACAGTATTAGATTGCTTCAGCAAACTGGAAAAGCATGACCTTGACATCTTTGCTTCTGTTAGTTTGAAATAAAGGCGGTACGAGTCACTTGCAAGTGAAAAACACATTACAAAGCTACAAGTGATTAACGCAGAGTGAATTTTGGAGCCTAGGTGTGCTTGGTTTGGAGCAGGTAGACTTCAAATGTTCCAGAAGAAAAGGCATTTTCTTTAGTTGAGACTCCTATTTGTGAGCATTGTATGCTGAGCAATTCTGCTTACAATCAGCTCAAAGATGCTTCACACACTTATTTTTTAATTATTTTCTACCTAAAAATAAGCCAAAGGCTGCATAAATATATTTAGTATGTGCTGCTCAAAATACAAAATGAGTGCATAGCAATAAAGCTAGGCTCACTCACATTAAGATAAATACCCCGCATGTAGAAGAAGAAAGCTGTATCATCATTAGCTTATTTCATTTCTGCATATATAGCAACTGTGGGGTCTCACTCTGTTAAATCAGCACAAGCCAATACATAGCTGTGCCTTGGCCACAATGAATAAATCCATGCCTCTAAAGCACTTCCTTTTAAAGCTATTTTACATACAGCAGGAATAATAAGCCTCTCCTGGTGCAATGGTAAATGTTGCCCCACACTTGGTCTTCACATTCTAATAATAGCCTGGAGTCCTCAGTGATGTATGTGTTGTTTGTAGTTATTTTTCCAGGTTTACAGTTTTTGTGACACATTGATGCATACACCCAAAACCATTGACTGAGAGTAAGATTTCATAATTTTGTGTTCAAGGGGATAAATTTGGCTTGATGGGGTCTGCAATGCTTATTAATTGCATACACCATCAGGAAAGGAATGTCAAAGAAGACGCTATGAATTTTAGAGCAGCCAATAAATTAATTTCTACTGTTTTCTTCTCACAAAACAGTTTATATGAGAAAGATGCAAATCCTTCACCTTTCATTCCTGAAACTGTAGCAAAGTCCAATATTGCAAAATATCTTTTCATGAGCCAGAGGCAGAGGATGCTGGTATGGAGTAATCAAATAATGAGGTGTCAGCATTGGTACCTCTGGTGTAATACTTCTAGTGGGACTGGAAACAGAGATCCTTGTCTAAGTAAGGTTCCCCTGAAGAATATGAAATCACAATGATCTGAACACCATCACTGCAGGGTTTAAAGAAGAAAAGCACTTCATCTTATTCTGTACAGCAAAAGCTGATTCTTCAGAGCTTTTCCTGCATTTTTTAATGATGTCAGATAAAATAATGATTAATTTTATTTGTATGGTACTATTCCTCCCAAGACTTCTCTGAATAGACTCTCAAAACCTGTAGCTAGAACAGCCTATATGATGCACAGACAGGCCAGTTCTTGAAGCTGATCCTGCATCGATCCCCATTCTGACTTCTTGCAACTCTGTCCAACTGAGAGGCAATTTCAGAACGCCCGGACTTTGCTACTGTCCAGACAGCATCAACAGAATTTGGGGTTACGGTGGAAGAGGCAGTCTAGAGCCACCTTAAGCTTGTTCTGCTTTGTTACCCTGGCCCTACTTCTGTGTCTTTTTTCTTTCGTTTTTACCAAAGATGAGATGAAGTTGAATGTTTTCTTTCAGTGAAGTTAACATATGCCTGTCACAACCAGAGAAAATCATGAATGTGAGAAGAAATAGAGCCACAAAAAATTAATACATTTACTACCAACAGCAAGAATAATACTGACAAATACTGGCTGCTCATCAACATAGGAAATGTGATTGGAATTTGAATGTAAAGCAGCATTGCTGCTGCCCAAAGAGCAAAAAATGGAAGTGGGGGAAAATGAGTTTGCAAATTTCTTGATTATTTTTTGTCAAAAAAAAAAAGCTTACTTGTAGGCAGTTCATGTTTTAAAATCAAGAGCTGTTGGTAGAACTTAATGAGAGTGTGCTGGAAAAGAGGAAACTGAAAAAATGTGAATTTGTCTGCCTTACATTGCTTTGGGATCTTCCTTTATGAAAGATCCCTCGTGTCTTAAAATGCAGTCTAGTTCCTTCCCTACATCTGCAATTGGATAGAGGATTAAACATTTCACAGTTGAATGGAAAAAGTAATTTCTGTTACTCTATATGTGCCACCAAGTTCGCTGTAATTAGTAGCCCTTGTACTCCAATTATCACTAAGGAACTAGACACGCTCACCTCTGCTGTTAACTAGACAGGTCTACACATGCATTATTTTGGAAAAGCAAGTGAAATATGGTCCTTTGGCAACCTTGAAATAGCTCATCCCTGTTAACTCTGACCTCCCTGTAAACTGTGGCTTTAGTTTTGGGTATAATACAGACAGGCAGAAACACAGGCTATTTTACATGCAGTGTTAACCCTGTAAAAACTTGATTTCCTTTTAGTTGTGCAAAGGTTGGAAGAGTCCGTGTTAACAGAAACCAAAGCCTAATCATGAAAGCCTTAAGGCACATCCTTTATCTCAGACTCTGCTGCTTCCTTCGCTTTGCAGTGACCCTCACTGGGTCACTGTTATTTCTGGATGTGTGGGCTGGTTGGTTTATTTGGTGGTTTGTTTTTTTATGAAGAGCTTTTTTGTAGTGCTTACACATTGATTTTTGCTGCCTCAACACCTTGTGACAGATAATTTGTGCGGCAACTCCTGAATGTTTATGTTCTGCTAGAAAAAGTCCTCCCTTCAAAGTCAGTAATTGAATACTTCTCTGGCACTGGTCTGTCTGCCTGTCCAGTTCCCCATCTGTCCTAGTCTGTCCTTGACGTTTGCAGAATGGTCCCTGTACTCACCTTGTCCTTTTGTAGAACAGCAGTGTGAATCAGCATTTTACTGAGCAGCATGCTCTCTGACCAGTAGTAATAAAAATGTGTAGTAAGGCACTCTAAAGGTGTTTATATTCCTCTTTGTACAGACAACATAATCACTGTTGTTGGTGGGGCAGTGCGAAAGATGGACAGACATACATTTACACTTATTATCTCTGGTTTTTTAGGCTCTTAGGTTTGGAATTTCCTTGATGTTTCTTTTGGTAATTAACAGGTGGTGGCTTCATCTTTCTTCAGTCTACCTCTTTTCAGTTTTACCACAAAATAATGCCATATGAATTATTTTGCAAGGTATAAAAGCTGTAGATCGATGTGTAAACATATGAGACTAAATGATTTGGATTAACCATCCCTAAACGTAGTTGAATTCTGCATGCCAGCATTTCAGAGCAACTCCCAGTAAAGAACTGTTTAGCATCCATGCAGTGTTACATGGATTCCTACTCTATTGCAAAAGATTCTTTGCTATGAAGAAATGAACAGCTGGCCAAGATAACCATTAGGAAAGCCCCTAAGGAATCCCAAGGCTCTTTTTTCTTTAAATTTATTTATTCAATTAACTCATTTCAAAAATTACAGGGTTTGTTCTGGAGGAGATTACAGGGAAAATCCAAAACACAAGAAGGAAAATAATAGAAGGGAGACTATAGGTTATGTGTACGTAGTCTTAACAAGTCATGGTTCTCGAGCCGCTGGGTAGGGGGCCTGCCTTTTTTGCATGCTGTCTGCAGTGTGTGGGTGTCTGGTGCTAAACATCATTTGTTCTGCCCTGGATATCTTCAGCAAGGATTTGCTCCCGAGTGCAGGAGCTGGGTAACATGGGTGCTGTATGGAGATCAGAAAATTAGGACTGGCGCAAAAATGGAGGTTGAGCCTCCTTCTTTGTAACCGTGTGTTAAGTCCCAGCCATCTGTTTACCATAGTCACAGTTCTAGGGCGTCTCAACAACTTCCAGGCAGAAGGAAGAGATGTAATGAGGAGAAAAAGTGAACAGAGACAAGCACACAAGGAAATAGAAACCAAAGGGAAGATTAAACCAACAGAGAGGACTCGGAGGCAGAATGACCCAGAATCTCTGGGAGCTGGAGAGGGTGACGTGTGGGGCGTTTGTTGCTGATATTGAAGGTACTTCACTATAATATGCTTAACCCGAAGCAGCATCAAAGTGGTCGACCCCAATACAAATATTAAAACTGTGGAGCTAGGCATCTTCAGCCTTTCTCTGTTATAAGGGGGGGGGGAAATTTGCTAAACACCTAAAAACATCAGGAAAGGAGGAGAGGGTTTGGGTAAACAGAAATGATTTAAAAAGTGTAAATAGGTCCACTGTCAGCAGCATAAAATAGAAATAGGTTAGGAATTTTCTATGAGATTATTCTGAATATCTCTGAAAGAAACACTCAATAACAAAACCAAACATTTCCCTATTTTTACTTTCTTATTTACAAGATTAAATGGTGCAGTCATAGCTTTTTTTAACCAATCTATTTGTGGATTAATATGTATTTTTCTCCTTTCTAATGAAGACTTCTATTTGGGAAGGACCTTCAAGGGAATGATTCTTCTGGTGGGGGAAGTTTAACAAAAATTATAATTACATGCTGCTAGATCACAGTCCAAGTCTGTTAGCAACAGTTCCTTTTGTGCAGGATGTTTCCATAAATAACTGGGTTTGTAATTCTGAACTGATAAATGTTTAGACATTTTGTGAAAGGAACTGCCTTAATATTTGCAGAGAGAAATACTACATTGTCCTAGAGAAAAACTGAGCAAACGGAGGTTGTCCTTACTTGCCTTGACAGCGTGATTTTGCTTGCCTGAGTAGCAACTTCTATGCTGGTTAATGGATGGAGAAATATTTGTTTAATCAGGGAATGCAGCTAATATCAGCCATCTACAAAGAAATCATCTAATTTCTGTAGTCAGTGCCTCTTCAAAACTCTCTCTTAAGAAGCTCTTGAAATTTAGAATCATAGAATCACGGAGGCTTTGGGTTGGAAGGGACCTTTAGAGGTCAATTTATAGGGAGGTGGTGCTAATCTTTGTTGCTACTATGGTTTTTTGTGCATATAGGAAATAATTCTGGTATTAATGTTGTACAAAGTAATTTTTAAGATACAGAAAAATTCCAGGGTATTTTCTTCCTCTGTGATATTTGTGCCACTCAGCCTACAGATAGCAGTCTCCTGCCTTCACATCTGATGAAGTGTGACACTGTTTTTCTCTTTATCTGATTCCTGCATCAAAAGAAAATCTGCTTCCTTGAACAACTTCCCTCCCTGTTTACACTATCTCTGGCTAAAAGTTTGTAGAAGCAACAAGAATCTCACCTTTGCTGAAAATGTGTTATTGTCCATCATTTCTGTATGAAATGTTCTCAGATGAGATTGAGAGAGAATTTATGCAACATGGATTTCCTGACCTGGAAGCCCCTGGGAATAACACCAGTGTTGTAGGAAGTTTAAACCTTTTCACTGAAGGAGAAATCCAAGGCACTTTGATGTCACCGAAAAGATCCCTAGCAGTTACGACAGACTTTGAAATGGGCCTTTAATTACATCCCAACAAAATCAGGCCCTTGAGTGCAGGATAAAACGAACTATGTTAAGACTGAAGACTTGGTTGTCCATGAATGCTTATAGATTATGGTATAACTGATGACTGAGTCATCAGTGTCTGAAGGAACAGTTTGATGTGTTTTTCCCACACATTGTAGCTGTTGTGTGCCACCCACAGCCACCACAAAAGCTCTGCTGTAGGTCCAAACCACAGCTAGAAATGTACCTTTCCCTGCCCAAGGATATCTAGCAGAGTCTATCCATAAATGAATGCACTTCTTTTGTGTTCACTGCTAATATGTAAAATTAGACAATTTGGTCAAAAAGCATGCATCTCTCAGAACAGTATTTTTTTCTTTTATATCTTCTGCTTCCTTAGGCTGGTACATAGATGCACTGGTGCCTTTGGTAGCTGCACAGTCTTACTGTTCTCACTGGCCGTTCACCTTCATACTCTTTAAAAATGTGGAAATCTTGACCAAATGCTTGTAAAAAGCAGGAAATCTGACACAGTAGATACAGGCTCACAGGTCTCAGTGTAAGAGTCTGTCCTGCCAGCCCTTTAGTTCAGAAAGAATATGGAGATGCTGTGATGGACGTGTGTATGTAGCGCTTGCTTCCTAAGCCCGATATATATTACAGCTGTGTATCTCTGAGAACTGTAGCTTTCTGAAAATGGTACCAAGTTTTTGTCTGTCACTTTGAGGATTTGCTTCCTGTGAGCCTAAGCTGAACGTCCTTGGGCTTGCTGCCTTTTAAGGCAAGAAATGACCCATCCTTAACATGGGTCTTTTCCTCCTTGCTCAAGCAAAGAGGCAGGCCAGCTATGTGTCTGCAAGTGCCTGTCCTTATGGCAAGAGTTTCCTTTCCTGCAGCATGTCATTAAATGTCCTGAAATGAAACCTTAGGATCAGGGCTGTGCGAATTATCGCTGCAAGTTTGTGATTTCCAAGGCTCTCTTTAGATTTCAGCTGAGGATATGGAAAGGTGAAAAACAACAACAAAAAGTAGTTGCCAGAACTCCACATACCTGACATGATATTTTGTTACTTTTTATTTATTAAAATGCACTGGATGTGGAAGAATTGTTTGCCTCAATATTTATTGCTTTATCTGCCATGAAATGGGAATTGCACGTGCTTTGATAAATGGATAGGGAAGGTGCCTGGTTTGATTTATCTGCTGATTGTTAAACACTATGTACTTTGTTGAAACGCTGCGTTGTAACTTGCACTGGTATCTTCCAGAGAATCAAAATGTCCTACATCATCTGGAGGAGCAGCACTTTTTGGAGGACTAATTGTCCTTGTCCCTCAAAATGGAAGACCACTTGCCAACACAAAAGTATAATAAGGTTCTGGTCCTTTGTCACACTGAGAAATACTGTGTTTGGGGAAATCTGTCTGCAATTTATTCGTGTAAATGTAGAGAACTGTTCAGGGAAGAGACTTTCTTTGGCTGTTACCCTGGCCTAAACACAGGGTCAGGCTCCGGGAGGGAGTAGAAAATGCCATGGTATTATTGTGATGTATTGCAAATGCAGCAATCAAAGTTGTAGGGCTTAGTGTAGCCCATGAAATGCAATAGCTGGAGGCCATGTGAAATAAATTCCTAGCACCGAGAATCTTCTGCCTTGCATGAGACTATTGATCCTGTAACTCCTCTGCACGGCACACAGTTCTGCTACAAGTGTATCTTCTGTGCTTGGAAAGAGGTGGGGCAATAGTTTTGTGCTTCAATGACTATAATAATTTGATATTAGATTGAAACTTTCCATTACTATGGGAAGTCTTGGGATCAGAATAAGCCAGGGTGCATTTTAGTGCAATTCCTCCTTAGCTCTGTTATTTGAGATTCATCCAGTATGTTACTAAGCAGAGACAGTAGAAACATGTAACACCAGCTTTTCGGAACAGAAGGAAGAAAGATCTTATCCAGGCAACATGTAGTTGGCTGCTTTACATGATAACAATTCAGATGTCAACTGATTTGAATTAGAGATGTAGGGAAATTAATTGAGAGTTCCTGTAGCTCTTTTCAGTTAGGAAATGCATAATTAGTCACATGGAAACTATTTTCTCATCACCTTGTGCTGAACTTAATTATGACGCTACAACCCTCAGGACAGAAAGGAACCCAAAATACCACTTGTGTATTCAGCAGGTGGTGCAGAAACCACAGTTCGTAGCACCTGA
>Ga0181612_162369_pt1 | contig 18682 bp, 8 predicted proteins | sample HoacroProtozoa21_FD_119630 | JGI IMG/M metagenome (GOLD analysis project Ga0181612, IMG submission 119630) | Hoatzin crop microbial communities from Cojedes, Venezuel. Combined Assembly of Gp0051906, Gp0051904, Gp0051908
AAAAAAACGTGTAGATATGGCACTTGGGGATGTGGTTTGGCAGGTATGGTGGTGTTGAGTTGATGGTTGGACTTGATGATCTTAGAGGTCTTTTCCAACCTTAATGATTCTGTGATTCTGTGATCAGCGAGTTGAGGGCTTGAGACTCTTAACACAATTAGACGAGTAAATAATATCTGGAAAGCAGACCATAAACACAGGACATGCTGGGTTTTTCTTTTACCAAAATCCTGTTAGAATATTTTCTGACTTTACAGATTGGTTTGCTGCTTGCTTAGTAATTTGGGTTGCATTGGATGTATTTCACTAAGACTTGGCTTCCTCATGAGGTTATTTGACTGCAGGTTCTCAGAAGTTTCAGACCTGTTTGGGATAGTAGCTCTGAATTATTGGCCTGTGAGTTAATGGCATGAAGAAGCTTCAAGATTTTTGTTCCTAATAATAGTAGGAGTTGTTATAAACATGAATTGTATCTTTTGATCAATCTGATTTTTTGTTTTAGTGTATTCTAGCACTTAATTAGCAAGAATTAGCTGCAGGATGCCAAAGTCATTGAGGTAGAATCCAATTTCCACAGTCCTTTTATTCAAGAGGGCACAATCCTGAGAAGTCTGAGTTTTATTTTTTGGATTATTTTCAATGTTAGTTCATGGGCCAGGATATCTGTGTTATTATTGCTCTTATAAAATGGCTTCTAGACATCTCATGTTTTGGCTTGCCTTGATCTCAAAATGGGCTTAAGTGCTTTAAAATTATTTGAGAAATGTAAAACTATAATGAGGAGTAATCACCTTGGGGTATGTGATAGAAATCAGCGGGATTCCTTGCTCATACCATTCTCAGAGTGTCAAGGTGAAGAGTCACCTGGAAGTTCTTGTTGGGATTGTAGGTAGTCTTTTGAAGAGGATACGCTGCAGAAGCACACTGGATTTAGGAGTTACTTGATTGGACTTTTTTCCTCGTTTGGAGAGAGGATCAGGCGGATTGAAAGAGGCTGATTTACAATTCTGGAATTTTATGTAAGTGGGATAGGAATAGTTCTTAGTTGATTTAATCTGACCACAAATGTTGGTTATCAGCAGGGAGATGGCGGATTTGTTGCAGCAAAGTGGAAAAAAAAACCTAACTGTGTAGAAGTGCACTCTTAAAAGACTTTTTTGTTGTCTTGGCAAATGTACATGGTCTGTAACATGCCTGTGTTCCAAGAGGAGGTTTTGAGAAAATGACCTAGTAGCTCACTTCCATGAATTTAGAGTTCATTTCTGCTCCTTCCCCCTCTGGCTGATTTCACACTGTCTTTAAATCCTAGCACGTGTCCATTTATGTGCTGACTCTTCTGCCTAGTCTTGATGAAGGTGCTTGATACTGTTCTGATGCTGTTGTAGCAGAGTGCTGGTTAGGCCACAACAATCCCTGACTCCACTGATGGTAATTGCTTCTTGGGTGCCCCGTTCATAACTGCTTGAATACTTTGCAGAACACTGACAGATGGTTTTTTTGTTCGCTGTTGGTCAGTGGTCTCCCTAATGGTGCGTTGCAAGATCCTCTGCTCCTTGTTTTTCATCATGCATTAAAGGAAAGAGAGGGGTACCACCAGAACATGCTGACCGAGATGCTGCTTCTAGTGATACCTAAATCATTGTTACTTCACCGTTTTTATATTCTTACTCAGTTGCCATCTCTGAAGGGTCCAAACACCTTACGGAAATGTCTTGTGCATTGTGGTTACTGTCAGCTGTGATTCTTTTCCTCAGGGGATTATTATATGGGCTTATTTTTTCTATCGACAGTGTTAGGTGTGTGTGGCTTTGTGTTAGCGAAGTGAAGCAGATATTTATGTGCTTGAAGTAGTTTATTTTCTATGTTTGATGTTTAGTTTTGTAATATTTGTTTGCTCGGTGTATTAATCTTGTGGAATAGGTCCCTGAAAGGCCTTTATTTTATTGTAGGTAGGGTAGACTTAGGGCGTTTGAGGAGTGGAGTGAAGCAGTCAGCTGCTTCACTGCTTCTGTAATCTGCGTCTTTGAGCTTTAGGAAGGGCTCTTTCTTATCTCTGGCCCAGTGCACTGGTGGCTTTGAAAGATGGCCACTGAAGGTAACACTTTGGTATTTGAAAAACAATGTTGAAAGCATAGAATTTGCTTGGTCTGCCTGCAGTGAGTCTTTTACTAAAGAGGTATTCATTCTGTCATCTTTTGGACTAATTGGATTTTTTGAGGTTACTGTTCCATGCGTAGGTGAAGGGTATGTTTGAAACACAGCTGAAATGCAATAAATATATGTTAAAAACAAAGTTACACTGGGATATGACACTGCCTCCTCAGCAGGTTTACGTGGGAAAATGTTCCTTGCTAGTACAATCATGTGAAAAGGTAGTCTGCAGAGCGCCAAGGATGTTTCTCAGAACTTCTTTCTAGATGTTACACAGAATGTATTCTTACCCTGAATAAGTTTACTATAACGAAATTAGGGGAAAAAAAAAAGTATGCTTAGTGCATGCCAGTCTCCTAAAATCGAAATTGCAGCTTTGGAGAATGGTTCATGTATTCTAAAACACTTGTGTTGCCCTCACAGCCTTAGAGCCCGTTTTGAAATAGTGCTTGCAAATACTCAAGTGAGATCTAGAAACATTGCCTGTAAGCATGTCCTCTGTAAGATCTGTTTTATATCCATTATCCATGTCCTTCTTACCTATGGTTTAGATTACTGTTGGCATTTTCTGAAAGTTTTCCTTATGCTGTCATGTATGTAAATGAGGGATGTCTTCCAGAATCTCTGAGACCGCTTTCACTGCTAACTTCACATCTTTTGGATCAAAACCTGCTTGATTATACTTCTGTTAGCTTATTGTCCAATGTTATTTAGTCTGCATGGACATATTAAGTAATTGGCTTGATATTTTCTGTAATGACTCTTTTTCTTTAGTGCATGTACACTGCCTTTTAGAAAACAATGAAGCTGAAGTGAAGCTATTACAGGCATGAAAACCATGCTCTTAGAAGAGCAGTTTTAGGTATAAGTCAGGCATGCAAGCGCTAAAATGGCACTACTGAGCTTTACCTATGCCACTTTAATTTTGCCATCCTAAGTGTATGTACATCACTATATTACTAATATATTACACCTTAATATTATATTGTAGTCTTCTGTGATACATGAACACAATATTCCCCCCCCCGAGAAGCCCATACCTGTTTGAACGTACAGGCTACATGCTGCTCATTGAGTAAGCAGCTGCTCTGTAATTTGCTATCTTCTCATTGCATAACGTGTGTTCTCCGACTATGCTTTGCTTAATCCTGCTCTGAAGGTGGAAAGAATGTATTTCTTTGTGAAATTTCTGTCACGTTTCTCAGTAGGTTTGTGAGGCCCTCAGAGATAGTTCCTACTGCTCTCTTCACACCTAGATCCTAGGTGGGTCATTGCCCCTACTTTGGAGCCAAGGAAGTGGAAATACAGGGTGGGGAATGATTTGCCAAGGTAACAGACTTGTCCAGCAGCAGTGGCAGAGCTGAGAAAAGCAGCCAGATCTCTTAAAGTTCTGTTTCAACATCATGGTGGTAACCAGTGTTTCTTCAGTCTTGCTGTCATGCTTACCTTTTCTTGATGCCAGTTGTACCTTTCCATGCTCCCGTTCCTCCAGTGATTCTCCACCAAAGTGGCTGCTCTGTGTGAACTGGAAACGTGCTGGCTGGTTGTGCTTTCTGATCAGTGACTATGGCCCAGGAGAGGCCAGGCCCCTCTCGCCCACCTTCTCAAAGTAGCTGCGTAAGTAAGTGACGTGGGCTTGCCTTTCCATCTTACATGTGCCACCTTCTTCCCTCAGGAGCTGTGCTGGCTGCAGGAATGAGAGCACTGTAGACTGATTAGTTCGCCCTTGTGACCTATATTGAACGTCACTCATTCTTACAAGTATTTCAGTGTGCCTCGGGGAAAGGAAATGGACGCTTCTTAATTTATGGTTGGAGAATTGATGCCTGGGAGTAAGATGAAAACTTGTGTTTGGTGTGGATGTCCACTGAACTCTTCAAGAGTTTTATTATTTTCTTTTTTTTTTTCTTTGAAGAATATACATCGTTGCATCCCTCTTTGTATTTTCAAAGTATTGCTGTCATTGATTTAATTGCGACATTGAGTACTCAGCATTTAGGGTAAATCTGACCCAGATGTGTCAGGGTAAGCACCCAGAAAATCAGGAAAGTACAATTATTGATCGCCTATTTTTAAAAAAACATTTGGTAGACATGGCTTGTGTAGACTTGTGTAAGATCTCTGACAGGGTCAAGGATAGGATCCTATTTTGCAAGATAATGTTCGTCTGCTTAAATGGTCTTGAGTTTCTTTTCCTGCTGTTTGTGTCTTGTTTACACGTGTTTCAGCCCTTGCAACAAATGGAGCAAGGATATTACAAACTATCGCACTGATCTCACCTATTTCTGTGGAGCAGTTCCATCCAATGTGCTGAAGGAAATGATGCTTTGTAGAAAAAGATACACACACACACACACACACACACACACATATATATATATGATTTTTTAATAATAAAAAAAAGGTCACAGTGCCAATATGCTAGAGAGGCGAATTCAGGTGAACCAAGGAACCTTATCGTGGGAGTCCCTGAAACTTCTGTATGGTTGCATGCAACTTCTTGTATTCTCCCAGGGCGTTTAGCGTATAATGTTCCAAGGATATTTAAAAAGCAATCTGGAGAGAAACACCAGAAATTCTGTTATGCATACATATATACAGACCTTTGCCATTTGGGCCAGTAGGGTAACTGAAAGCAACAGCAGGTTGTCATCTCCTGTAAAACAGCGCTAGCGTAGTGCTAGTGACAAGGAGAGATGCTTCGCGGATATTTGCAGATAGTAGAGGAGTGGTGAGACCCAGGAATTTCTCCAAGGAATTTAAGGGCTTGTAAAAAAAGAAAAAGTCACAGTTTTTAAAAAGCAACATATTTTTCTTTTCTGTTTATTTTGGAGGTGAAATTATATGAGATGGGCTGCGACAGTTGGGCTGTGAATGCTGAACAGGGAGGGGCCTGCTCCCGCACCTTGCTTAGAGCTGCTTCTGACACACTCTCTTGTGGTAAATTGAGTCAGGAATTTTTTTGGCAAAAAATTAATAACTGAAAAAAAAAATTATTTTTACCAAGCTGATGGACTGCGTAAACCAGTATGTCTTTAGATGAGCATCAGAGTGGGCACAAAAGGTAGGGTGAGCTCTCACAGTTAGGAGGAGGGAGCTGGGTTAGCCCTTTCTGTGACAGTTAGCTGTTAGATTGGCTCAGCTATGTCATGTAACTGCCTTGTTATCAATACTGAATGAAAAAAACTTTTGATGCACGATCTGAAGTATTTTTATAACTATTCAGCTGGAGACATGCTTGTGATACACGAAATTTCTCAGAAATTTAACCAGTTGGACTGAAGTTATAAACTGCTGTAAGTATGTGGAAGATGCTGGCTTTACAGGTAGTGCTTTGCTGGCTTTACGTGTAGTGCTTTCTTTCCTGCATAGAAATTTCATCGGAAGTTGTTGGAGTGAGCACTTTTGAGTGCCTGAGTCGCATAGTGTAAGGGCAGCAATTCTGCGTTGGTCTTTTGCGGTTTACTATACATGGGTAGAAATTTCCATATAAATTCTCAAAATGTTTTCTAGTAGTTTATATTTTAGTGCCACAAAATCAGTGGGCGCTTTTTCCGGATAAAGAGTAACCTTGTCTGTGGCTTTTGGAATATGTAAAGTATGTTTGCTACACTGATGACATGCCTGTGGATTTTGACATGTAACTGTGACTTTGTTAATGTAGTATCGAAAGCTTTCCAGTACACATTTGATATTAGATTACAGTTATACTGGCGACGATCTAATACTGATTTTGGGATAATCAAGGTGGCAAAGATTTTGACGCATGGATAATTTTATGCACGATAAGTAGATTTTCTGTGAGTAATCCTGTTGATTGTAATAGGACTATTCACAGCTCAGTCTGAGTGTAAATCTTTGCGGAATCGGGCCCTGTACTGGTATGTGTTCAGCGAGGTGGAGCATTTAGAAATAACTGTGCAACAAGTCTTAAGAGTGTTTGTATCATATGTTACATTTTAGAATGTGTTAATTTTATGATCTGTGAACCTTTTCACAATTCTTTTTGTTTGATTGCTTTCCTTTTGCAAGTCAACACATTTTAATCATTCTTAGAAACACTTGTGTATTAATTTCAAAGTCTGTCTTTTAGCTATGAGTTTATTTTTTGAGTAGGGAGAAGAGATAATTTTATTTAATGTTCTTTATTTAGAACCACTAAGTGTAGGGTATTTTTTTTACTTTCTGGGCTTCTGCAGTATGTTGAAAATGGAACTTTTGGTATTGTGAAAGCTAGCTGTGTTTCCTTTTATATTGGACTGTATCCATATTTTAATAGTGCAAATAAATATATTTTCTGATGTGAAAATACTCAACGTGTTTCATGGTCTGATAGGGGTTTTAAGTGGACATTAGGAACCTGTCAGGTTCTAATTTCTAATTTCTTTTGGAGAGGACTACGTTGATGACAGTTTAATTCATGGTAATGCTTAAACATAAATAGTTTTATATATGCCATTAGACCATGTTGCTATCTCTTTTTTCGTTAGCATTAGGAATTGCAGAATTATTTGTGACTTCTGTATTTCCTTTTAGGAAGAAAGCTTTGAGAATGTAGATATACATTTTTTCCCTGATCTAAATTTGGCGTAGCTGTTAGGTATGAATGCGTGGCAGCTGTAACTCATTCATTTGCGTGTGTACATTGCATTTGTGGAGCGGTTTCACAATATGCTTTCATCTAATCTAACCGCTGACTGCTGCTGAAAGAAGCGGTCCTTTTCCCTACTCCCTGCTTCTTCACTTGTCCGTGTCCTGTACACCCTGCCTGCGTGGTCCTGCTGATCCAAGCAAAGCTCGTGGCTGTTCCGGTGGGTGCATTTGTGTCCAGCTCCCTGCACCATGCTGTGCCGAACCCCGTGGAGGCAGCAAGAAGGTCTGGTGGGGGAAGAGGTGCTGGGCGCTACCCCTGCGGGCAGGTAGCCCACGTATCGGATTATTTCTTGCAGCTGTATCGTCAAGAATTGGGTTGACTTTTTCTAAAGAAGAAAGCACACCAAATGTCTCACTGGAATGGCCTTTTGGTTGGTTGTTTCCTTATCTGAATTTCATAATGAATTTATTTTAATCTTCACTTTTTGATGGAAGAATGTGAACCTCTCTTGGAACGGTAGCAATCTAGTGGGGTCTCAGCTGTAGTTGCTGTGTAGAGGAGTTTACCTACTTAGAAACTTTTTATTAGCAGTGCCAGTAAAACTTCTCTGATTATGTAATGATTGGCTTTTTTTCATGTAGCTTAAACCTTTCCAAAGTGAATGACACTAAATAGGGAAGGAAGAAAATAATCAATTCTGTACTAGAATAAGAACGTTCACTTAGGGAGTTTTGTATGTTTGTATGTGCTACATTCGTTTAAGTTCACAGTTTAGCACAAATCGTTGTAGTATCATCATAGAGATGAGCCCTAAGAGCAAAATATGCCTAGGGATTTCCATAGATGACCTTTTTTAAAGTTTATTGTATGTACATTTTGCACTAGTAGCCTTTATGCAGTTTGTTGTTTGGGTCCAGCATGCACTCGTGTTCTTCGATAGGCTATTGTGGAAGAAGGGATGTGGTAGGAGCGCACTCAGGTACATAGTCTGTAGCTTCAGGTATTTGTTCCTTAGGAAGTTTGCCTTGTCTTGCCTTAAACAAAAACACACTTTCAAAAATGTGAAACTAAAATAATGTCATCAGGCTGCTTCCAGTGTAAGGTTACCCTGAAACCATTGAATACCTTGAACTGAGCTCCGTCTCAGCTTTTATGAGGGGAATCTCGAAGGCAGATGTTTTTGTCAGAATGGTGTCGAGTTCTAAAGGCATGTTAGAATTGCTCTTGTGCATCCTGGCTGTTGTGTTTGGGTTGTTCAGTCATAGAAAATACAGTCAAAAGTAATTTATGGCTGTATCTGGAAGTAATATTTCTATCTCAAGTCTTTGTTAGAATCCTTCGGAGGGACCTATGGTTTAACCCAGAAAAATAATTAAATTTTAACCAACTTTATTTTCCTGTCTCCCTCAACCTTCCTTCATTCTATTTTGCCTTCGAAGAACAGGGAGAAGTTAATATAGGAAAGAAGTGGAGTGGGATATGGATATAGAAAGTAGCAAATCCTGCTTTTTGACACGTAAAAAAAAAAGTAGAAGTCTTAAAACAACAGAGGCTTTTGGAGGAAATTGTTTACAAATAGAAAAAGTCTGTCTGAATTTGAAAAATAGAGCAAAAACATTAAATTAGTTCTCTTCTACAAATAGATATTAAAATGCAGGTGGCTTTCATATTTTGTCTATCCTTTATTAATCCTTAAGCATATTTTATTTTTTCATCTCTCATAAATAATCTTTTAAATCCTAACTACAGAAAGTCAACCCAGTACTGCACGTATGAATTTTATTTTTAAAGTGAACGCAATTAGTACCTCTGGGTACTTGCTCATCAAATTAAATAATGCTTTACTACTTGCTTAAGAAAAGATGGGAGAAGACAGAATAACCCTTACCCACTATCAGTCGAAGTAGAGAAAAAGAGCTGGACCATGTGTTTTACTGTGGTGGCAAACAAGTTTTGCCACTTCCCTTCAGCATCCCTGCTCAGCTTTACTTCATTGCAGCCACCATCCCAGCAGACTTCTGTTTTGATTGTATTTTAGTTTTTGATTCTGAATTGGGAAGGTCATCACACTTTTCATTTAAACGGCTGTTTCTTTAATTTGGAATAGTCTCTTTACCAGTTAGCTCTCCAACTGACTGCACCAATAATCTTTGGAAAAACTGATGTCAGGGTTACTGAAATGAATAGTTCCGAAGTACTGCCGTAGGGTTTGGCGTAGCAGCAGTTTTCGAAATGAAGCAACATGGTTCACTGGCTGTGGATGTTCTGCAAGCAGCTGTGGAGCACTGTGTGAAAAGAGCAGGTGCTGGGATGATCCGGGAGACCTGTTCTGTGCAGTCCTTCCCCTTCCACTTTCTGCTCCCCGCCTCCAAAATGTGTGCACACCTGGGAAGCTCTGCCTGTAGATGTCTCTTGGGAAATGCTTTGCCTAGAGTAAAGGTTTGGAGAACCTCTACCAAGCAAAATGGATACTTGAAAGATTTTGTTGACAGCTCTTTTTCTTGTATAGAGAAACTATATATTCAAAGAAAAATCATATGATTATTCGGTGAAGCTTAACAAAAGTTCTGAAATTCCATGGAAAACATCTCTGCGATAATGATAGCAATGCTTTATGCCAAGAAATGTGCTTGTGTGTGTTGGTATGTGGTTTGTGTTATTGTAGCTTCCTTCAAGATAATTTCAAAATAAGTTCATCTTTATTTCACAGATACATTTTGCACTTACAGTATTTATTTAGTCTCTGCAGGCTTGGTAAAGTGAGCTTGTTTGAATGCGTTTAACTTAAATTTTCTTTATCCCACTGTCATTTTTCTAAGAACACTTCTCAGCTTCAGTTTGAATGACAGGATTACTTTTATGGTGTCAGATGACAAATTGCACGTTTTACTGAAAGGATTGCAATTGGGATACTGATTGTTTGGATTAATAGCTTATTTTTGTTTGTGGTTCTTCATTTTAAAACAGTACTGCATGTTGTATAACTTACATTGCATTTCATCACTTAGAATATGCAGCCTAACACTAGGAGCTCTCATTATTTTTCTGTGAAAAGCCAGGTGTTTGAAAGCGTGATTAAATAAGCAGTGCAGTCACTGTACCAGGTTCTGATATGACTCAAGAGCATGACTGGAAAACAACTTGAGTGCTTCCGGTTGCACGACTACTAACCCTACTAGTCAGGGGGAGAAAGAAACAGTTTCTATATCCTTGACAACTGAGAGAACTAACAAGATCAGTAAATACCAGTAGACTGCTAGCTTCTCTTCTGGGCAGCTGCTGTATCTTGCCAGCTGTCCTAAAATTCTGCGTGTCATGAGTCTTCCCGCCTCTGCTGGTGAGAGTAGCAGGCTCTTCTGAACTCTTAAACACTCAGTCTCTCTGTTTGCATTTGCCTCCCTACCTTCCTGCCAGGAAATAGCTGTAAGTCCAGGATTTCCAGAATTCGTATCTAATTTCGGAGTGATATGGCAGTGTCCTCCATGTGGAACAACCTTCTGTGCTGTTTTTGTCTGTGGCTTGAGTGGACAGATTAAGGCCACCGCGTTCTCAGGCGTGATGCTGTTTGTTCTCCCTTGATTGTGTTTCAGCATCTTGAGTTCTTGTATTCTAGTACCTGTCCACGTCGTTCTGCTAAAAAATCTGCAGTGAGCTTACGCTGTCACATTTCTGTAGTGTGGTACAAAGGCGTAGGGAATGACCATCTGTGTGAGATGGACCTGAGCGTGGGTTAACTCGGGATAAAGGCTGAAATGAGTAAGTATATCTGCTTGTTTTCCTTGGAGTCTGTCTTTTATCCTTCATATTTAAAACACCCTACCTAAGAAACCCGTCTCAACCTTAGATCTGTTGCGTCATCTCTCATCAAATAATGGCTCCATGGGAGACAGACTCTTAAGAACTTCAGTTTCTTCTCACATTTCTTACTTGGCACAGAATAATCTGTGCAGATAAGCTGATAAATTCATCCTCATTTTCTTCCTTTAGGAGCACTAGAGTCTGGTGTTGCAAGCTCTCTGGGAGATCCGCATTGGTGGAAAAAATACAGCCTTAGTGCTGTGCCAGGCTTGCTTTTTGTTTGTTTATTTCTGTTACTACCGAGAAACTATCAGTATGGTTTCCCAGTAACCTCCAAAAAATACTTCGTGGATTGTATAATGTCTGCAGGTGGCTGTGTGGCATACCGGGTGTGCATTTTCCCTTGAAGACATGTGAAATCTCATTCTCTTACTATAAAGTGAATTAACTTGGGAGTCAGCTTGTCACCTAGCACTACCTGGCTTTACTTAAGGCATTAAGGAATTGTTGTCTGTATTTGAAGACAGATGCTGTGAAAATCAAGAGTACGATTTCAAACTTTGTTACGTTAGAATTGCAGAAGAACAAAAATGGACAAACTGCAAGCATAAATGTTCTCAACAGAAATTTTCCCCATGTTCTTCTGCTGTCACAGGCTTTTTTAGGTCCCTAGAATATGGTTTTTATGTAGGAAGGAAGAATATTAAAAATTCTGATGACATTGTCATATATAACCAGATTTAGCTTGGTGGCTCTGTCCTCCTGACTTCCAGCAGAGGAAAGCTTACCAAAAAAGAAATCTAATTGACTGAAACGCTTATTTCTTTGGTGTGCCTCTTAAATACTTGAAACCTAGAGAAGTCAGAAGATCCTGTCTGTCAGCCTTTCTATGATATGTTCAGAAATTTGGAACCTCTTACGGTAGAGAATAGGGACAAATGTTCTTTCACTTTCCAGTTATATGACGTGAGTTGCTACCAGAAGGTGATAATAGGCTTTTTTTTTATTTCTTAGGGTGTGTGGTAGGTTGGTTTGTTTCTTTCTTTCTTTGTGCTCTTAAGAAATTGAGTGAATTTTAAGTTCAGAAGGTGAAGAGCTAAGGTAGTATTTGAAACAAAGTATAGTGTAGCAAAACTTGGAGATCTTTTTCAGCTGTTTCTGCTGGTGGCTTGTATTCCTACCAGGTACTCTAGGATCTCACCTGAAGAAAGACCACTATTTGTTTTGTACACTCAGTGTAGTTTGGTGTAAACAAATCTTAACAAATGTTTAAGATACATGAAGAATTTTCAAAAGCTTTTCCTGGTGAAGAAAAGGATTCGGAAAGTGATCAAATGGATCAAACTGGAAATTGAAATTTAAACATTTCATGTACATTTGTTTGATCCGGTCTTTTTGTGTGTCGGCAGGCTGTGAAGCTGGCAGGGGGTTACAGCGGTGCAGTTCTGCAGGGTGATGGCCCTGCCAATGCTAGGCAGAGCCACTTGATTTCTGTGGTTATGGGTTGTGATCGAGAGCTGCAGGGAAAGAAGCACAGCCTCTGGCTTAAAACTTGGATGGTGGTAGAGCATTTCACCACCCTGCACTCTGAGGGGGACAGAATTTGAAGCTGATGGCTAGCAGTGTACCAACATCACATTTATATTGTAATTCTGAATGCAGCAAAATCAGAGGTGCGGGTGCTGTCGCAGTACTCCCCAAGGTACCCGTCCTGTGCTTTGCCAGGGCCTGCTCTGTGTTGTCGGGCTCCGCTGCGCCTTAGCTCCCATCCCTGTGTCTGCTGTAGCCTTTGTATAGCCTTTGCCCCCCAGCTGTGGGAAGATAAAGGGATGGAGGAAGGATGTCTGTCTGTCTGAAGCATTAGACCAGAGCACTGTGGAATGGGTAGGAGTTACGGGCTTGGGGAATAGGGTGACGGAGGCTGAGACTAGACATCCAGTACACCAAGGAGAAGAGTTGTCTTAGGATTCTCTTGCATATACAATAATAAGTAGAATAAGAAGATGCTGTCACTTCCAGCTTCACAAAAGCCTGCTGCCCTATGTTAAAAGCCAATTAATAACGTCCTGACACTTGTTGGAATATTATGGTTTTATGTCTATCTGTGTACCTTAAATCAATGCAGTGGTATGGCTATTCATGACTGGGATTCATGTTTCCTGACTAATGCTGCTGCTTCGTGGGTGTGAAAGTGAATGCCTATTTTATAAACAGATTTGACCTCTCTATAGTTTTTGTTTGACGTATACCTTTAGCCAGGAAGTTGCGTTTTCATAGAATCATAAAATCATAGAATGCTTTGGTTTGGAAGGGACCTTTAAAAGTCATCTAGTCCAACTCCCCTGCAGTGAACAGGGACAACTATGACTAGATCAGGTTGCTCAGAGCCCCATCCAACCTGACCTTGATTGTTTCCAGGTATGGGGCATCGACCACATCTCTGGGCAACTTGTGCCAGGGTATCACCACCCTATCATAAAAATATTCTTCATTATATCTAGTCTGAAACTCCCCTCTTTTAGTTTAAAGCCATTACTCCTTGTCCTGTCACTCCATGCCCTTGTCAAAAGTCCCTCTCCAGCTCTCTTGTAGGCCCCTTCAGGTACCGGAAGGCTGCAATGAGGTCTCCCTGCAGCCTTCTCTTCTCCAGCCCTCAGCCTTTCCTTATACCAGAGGTACTCCAGCCCTCGGATCATTTTTGTGGTCTCCTCTGGCCCCGCTCCAACAGGTCCAGGTCTGTCCTGTGCTGAGGGCTCCAGAGCTGGATGCAGGACTCCCAGGGGGCTCTCACCAGAGCAGAGCAGAGGCGCAGAATCACCCCCTACAGGGATATCAGCAATTTTCTTCAGGCTGTTTGAGAGTTACCTCATCAGGCTTGTGTTTGTTAGATCACTGAATACCCAGCTTTACTCAAAACTTATTACACAAACTTTATTTCAAACAAGCAGCAACACCCCGCAAGCCTGTTATCTGGGCCACTTAAAGTTGTATTACCTTTCTTACCAACATCTTTATTTCAAATTGCAGAAGTAGTACGTATACTCAGTCCCTCTGCTTACCTCACAACTATGCTTACTAATGCTCTGACCAAAGATGGGTTCCCATGAGCTTACTGATGCCCAGTTTTCAACATTTGAGAACTAGAGCAGAACTATCAAGTGACAACTAAAGATTAGACAAAACTTACAGCAGAGCTGGGCCTTCCTTAGTCTCCTTCCTGCGAGTCACCCGGACTGCTGTTTTTCTTCTCTTCGTGCGGTTCCACTGCAGAACTTTTCCCTTCTAGGCTTTTATTAGGATCACAGTTTTCTCCAGTCTCTTGCTCTGCTTTGCCTGTCTCCTGCTTCTGCTGCTGAAGTGCATGTTCTTCAGTAAGGTTTTCAGCTGTGACAGTTTCTAGTCTACAAACTTCACACTCAGTGTGCAATCTATTCTGTAAAAATTAATAATAAGCTATTAATGAAGCAATCCAAAGAGATGGCATCTATTGTTTCAGGTGCATCTCAGCCTAAGGGGCAGAACTGCCCCAAAGCACAACTGGTATCTTTGTCTCCTGGGAAAGCAAGTAAATAAGCACAGTCTAGAGTGTTTTTAATTTTCTATAGTTCACAGGAAAGTCAGCACTGCTTCTTTTCCCCACGTTTCCTCTGGGGGGGGTAATCATTATTGCCCAGGCTGACACAAGTACTGATCTCTCAAAACAGAAGTTATTTAAGTCTTTGCTATAAAAGTATAAAGTTTTAAATTTAGTGGTTTCCTGCCACAGTTAGCCATTGCACAGTATTTTCCCAGAACAAAGCATGCCCAAGATACCTCTACCAAACCGTTCTGTAGGGGAACAGGTACTTCCTTAACTCTTCTCTCCCCAAGATTTGGCTTGTTTAAACATGTTCTAGCAGATGACACTGAAATCTATTAAATGCAATCCCAGCAAAAAGAGCACTGGGACTAACATACACCAGGTTCTGGTTTGCGAGACTCTTCTACTTGCGTGTCTGGCTCATTGCTTGGATGCACGATGTCAGGGCTTCTGCTGCCATTTCCTGGTCTCACGGGAGCATCTCCTCTGTCATGAGGCCCTCTACAAATGTAAGGAGGCTTCTGCAAGTAACAGCTATCTGATTTACTCCCATCATATTGCCTAAAGTCTATTTTCTCCTGTTGACTGTCCGGTGGAGGAAGACTTCTCTTCTGAGATGTTGTTAAGTATCTTAACACAGACACTGATGATCCTGCACCATAGCAGAAAGCCTGGGGGAGGGAAAAAAAAGAACACCAAGTATTTGCAGCCTATGGTTTTCACAGAGAAAACACATATCTAAAAAACACGGAAAGAAAAGCTCAAGTGATCAGGACAGCTGAATAAAACACACGCTTTCTGTAATCTGACCCCACTGCGGGAACGGCCAGGCTGCGGAGTTCATCTTTGGTGCTACAATAAAGTTGAAGGCTCTAAGTCAATGCTTTTGTGTACAAAATACCAAGTACATGCCTCATTGTGTAAGAGACAAAGAAGAAATGGGAACTAAGCTGCAATAAACTGTCACAGAGTCTAATTAAGCAGTTTCATACTATGTTATCCCACTTGGGGAGTCGGGGAGAGATGTGGCTTAATACAAACAACGCATTTTAATTGCTAAACCAACTGTACTATGAAGATTTTGTCTAGAAAAAATTTCCCTGGTATAAATAATTTCATCCGTGCCAAGAAATCTGTTCAGTAGTACAAATAAGACACAAATAATATAATAGGTAATGATACTTAAATGTAAGTAAGTTTAATATATTAAAAAAACCCAAAAAACCTGAGCTTTTAAGTATAAGATACATGTATACAAACCAAGACAGCCAGAGCCATCATAATTAGCACTGGAACCTGCAGAATGAAAGGTATCTCCTTCATAAGTGCTTTGATGAATTCGCCAATACCTTGTCCCACATGCTTCAAAGGCTCTGTTACAAAGTTTGTGAAAGTAATTGCCAACGCCTAGAAAAATACAAATAGAAAAATGGTCTTGTCACTGACTGTGGGCATACACATGAGCTGTCTCGTTAGGCCTGGAGCGTACCTTTGTCGGCGGAACCAGCAAAACGGGGTTTACTAGGAGAGTTTCATAGTACTTCTGACAGGGATCGTCCTGAAACGTCCATTTACTTCTAAGCCACTCTGTAGTAAAAGCAGAGACATATTTTTACTACTTTTTAAAATTTATTTTATGACACAGTAGTAGTACAGAAAGTAGCATTTCAATTATAGATGGAAGAGAATTCTTCTAGACACAGTTCAAAGCTCAGCTTTATTTTTAAAAATCTGGTATTAGCTTGGCAGTGTAGTTTATGCAGTCAAGGGGATGCAGGAGGGAGAGGGAAGGCTGGAGAGAAAGAGAGGAAGCAGAGGTTTTCCCACGTTTAGTCAAGAAAGTTCTCTGTGATAGATGAACTTAGTCCCTAGAAGCCTCAGAAGAAAACTCAGCCTTGTCTGTGAGAACCATTATCTAGCACATTTTGTCCACACCTACTGAATCAGAAATAATTCTGAGTGTTATTAATCATCTGCCAGGCTGCAAGAAAATGTGTGTTTTGCTTGCCAGATTTCAAGAGACTATTTTAGTTATAAGTGGCTTGTCTTACTCCTTAAGGGAACTTTAAGTTATAAACAAGTAATTTATGACATCAGTGGTTCTGTAGTTTGATTTCACTGCAGTCAGAACCCAAATGACTGAAATTTGATGTAAACAGAGCAATCACTGCCAATAAATGCTAAAGGGAAGACTGTAACAAGCACTCATTAGGAGTTGCCATCATTATCTCCTACAGCACTGGATAATAAATAATGGCTAATAAAAAAATTGAACTTGCTCTGTAAAATAAAGAAACTAGAATAAGTAGTTACAGGTCTAATTTCTGAAGTCCATTGTACTTGCAGGCCTGGAAGATAAAAAAACCAAAACAATCTTTTTCTTGACTTCCGCCCTCGTATCTTCAATAAACAGCACTGAATGGTACTGGCAGAGGGGTCCTGGGGAAACCCTCACCGGGTAAGTTATGAGGAAAAGAAGTAACACCCTGTTGTGCTCTAAGCACAGTTTTGTGATCAGATCCTTCAAAGGCTTCAAGAAAGTCTTGCGGAATGCAAAAATGGTAAAACTGATAATCGTGTATTGCTGAGGAAGATTCAATGTGCTACTCATGAAGAAATTGAGAGTATTCTTGGATACTATTACTGAGTATTTTGTGATCTTAAATACTATTACAAAATGAAACAAGTATTTACCAATGAGACTCGCCCCCCAGTCCAACTTCTCAGCGCAGACGTTATCAAACTGCCCCATTTTTGCGATTTCTGCTTGATGCTGCGCAAAGGCCAGCTGCGGGGGACGAAGAACGACTTGTAACACATAAACCAAGGCGGTGCTGGGCACAGAACCCCTGCGTCCATGCAGCACTGCACCTGAGCAGCAGGTTTGGGATCATTACCTGGGTAAGAAAAGTTTGCTACCTAAACAATTTAACAGAGTTAAATTCTAAGCACTTCCTGCGAATGGATAAAGACTACGCATACGGCTACCTCCAAGTTATTCTCCAAATGCAGTCTGAATTACCAAAGGAGCAAACTTCAAAGATACAAGTTCAGGGCAAAAGCAATCTGACTTCTTGTTGCCTTAAAATGTTTCTGGATTGAAACCAGAGACAGCTGCCATGCAATTACTAATTAAAACATCAGAAGATTCCGTTTTCTTTTTTAAGTAATTCCCATTAACAAATACCTGTATTCATTATAATTTTCCCTTACAGACTGCAGCTGATAATCAAATAGGAAAAATTAATTCAGATCATCTATTGAGAAGCTCTGTCACTCTCCACTGACTCAATCAAAGCCCTCTGCGTGGCAGCCCGCTCAGGTTCAAGAGCCCTCCTCCTGGGTAGCACCCCACTGTTCCTGGGTCTGACAAGCTGCAGTTAAATTCTGATGACAGATGTGAGGACCGAGATTTTGTGGTTGGACTATGACCATGACCTAGCCGCATAAATCCCTCCTCATTAAAACCAATACCATTGTACGGTCAGCCATTTTATCACCATTAGTGAAGCATTTCTCCCTAGTCTACCACACGTCCAATACAGTTTCACCCAGGGAATCTTTAGAAAGAAAAAAACACCACAGTATATTTTCCTAAGACTTTTCTACCAGGCTGCTTTAGACAGAGGTCATGTCTGCCCCCACAGTGAAATCACAGTTCTGCTGCTTTATGGATGTTGTGCACCTCTGCAGCAGGATAAAAGCTGGCAGGGTTTCTTTTCTTCTTTAAGACTAATACACCTGTCAACATGCAAAACAAAACGCTCATCCCTTTTGTATTTTGTGGTCAATTATTGCTTTAGATAAACTAACTAAAGGAAATAAAATAACCACAACTTCCTCATAACTAAAATTTTAAGCCTAAAAGCCATTAAGATTTCAGAACAACTTACCTTATACAAGTAAAGCCAATTCCATGCAAAACTGATGAGAAAACTTATTAATAAAACACGTTTTAGCTGAACAAACCAATGAATATGTGTCCAGAGCTCTGTAGCTATTACAGTTACAATGCACACTAAGCACAAGAGTATCTGAAAAAGAAAACAGGAAAAAAATTACAATTCTTTCAGATCTGGAACTTTCCACACTTACTGCCAGTAGACATGAAGGAACTTCCAACTTTCGTTTTTACTAGTTTCACTCAGTGGAACAGCTGAGAGAATTCTTCCTTGCTTTCACAGCGTATCTGCTGCAGTACGAGGCAGAAACATTTCACAGTATTGCTAGTAGTCACTCCTATCACAGCTTTACGCTGCAGCTTCTAATTTCTTTCTTGTGATGATATTTAGTTATTTCTTCCTTAGGATATTTATCACATTAACTACCCTACCTTAAAATTATAAAATTGGTGTAATTCAGTGCTTGAGTAGTACGTGCCTGCTATGAACCACAGAACCACTGCTGCCAGCTCCTGCAGTTTGGTTAAGAGACAAAGTTACAGTTTGGGTAACAGAAGCAAGACTTCAGAGCAGCACTTCACAGTCCTGTTCCACCCCAGGACTCCTAACAGCGAGGTTACGCTGTGACAGCTTGCATTTTTCATTTGGCTCCCGTGG
>Ga0181612_143528_pt1 | contig 18681 bp, 9 predicted proteins | sample HoacroProtozoa21_FD_119630 | JGI IMG/M metagenome (GOLD analysis project Ga0181612, IMG submission 119630) | Hoatzin crop microbial communities from Cojedes, Venezuel. Combined Assembly of Gp0051906, Gp0051904, Gp0051908
GCCATGCCCAGCTTTCTACCCACTCCAGCTCCTCTCACCAGCTTCCAGCTCCTGTCTCTCTCCCAGTTCCCAGTTCTGTTTGCTGCATGGGGCAATCACCTCTGCTATAGTGACAAAAACTGTATTAAGACATCAAAACAGCAACAAGCACGTATGAGTACCTAATGAAGTAAGTACAAAGATATTGAAATTTTATCAGAAAGAGAAAATTCAATCTTTCTCAGGCATTGCTACATTAAAACATGGAACAGCCTGAATACACAAACATTATCCATGCTTTAAATTGGTGCTAGGTGCATAACATTAATTGCCATTAAATGCTTCTGGATGCAACAGGCAACAGGACTGCTGTCTGGGATGAGGTCCTGCTTGCCAGAACCTCTCCTAACACCACCGGGTCACCAGAATCAAGACTGCGAAGTTTCTCCAAAGGCACTGTAAGAAAGTTGTAAGACCAATTTATGTTGCTGTTTCTGCATCTGTGTCGCCTTGTTTTGGCTTCTAGCTGTTTATATGTAGCTCCTCTTCTGAACATACACAAACCTTCAGGCCAAGATCACCGTTCTCATGCAGTACCTGCTGCAGTTCACTTCTGGGGTTTCTGAGCACTAGAGCAGGACAAATCCTTTCCTATAATAGATTAAATCTCTTCTGGTGCAGATGAGTTTTGAGCTGCTTGGCTTGGCAGCACCCATCTAAGGAGAACAGTCAAAGGCAGGCACATCTTATTCCAAGCAGTGAAGAACTGCTGCAGGAGACCAGATGTGCGCATAATTAAGGTCTGGTCCTGAAAGCCTGATGCTAGAAGGAATTACTGACATGGACTGCGCTGCTCTTGCAGGCTGTCAGACGAGCCTTGTAGGGACTGTGCGTGCCATAAGCCCTCGAAACAGTTCATGTTTCTGCTTTGTGAAGCAGCAGAATAATGAGGTTCTGATCTAATTCCCCACTGTATCTACTTTTACAGAAATCATAGCGGGCTTATCAAAGGATGTGTGTGCTCCATAATGCAAAACCAGATCTAAGACAAAACTGAACAGTCCCCAACCATTGGTCACTTTTAACCCCTTAACATTTCCTCAAGAGAAACCCAGTCTCGCTGAAACCATCTGTCTGTGGCATTGCAGAAAAATTTAAAAAGGCCTTTGCAGCAGTAAGTGCTGATATACACCGCAGCCTGCATTCATGCTCCAGTCAACCCCTTCCTGCGCTGTCAGACCACGTCACCTCAAGGTCAGCATACTCAGAATTGATCTGCCTTCTCCTTCCATGCCTTCCTCTCTAGTCCTACTAGAATTCTAGCAATTCCACACAAGCCCGCATCGTAGGCTGCCTCTCCTCCTCAGAAGGACATTTGGGAAAGCGGGAAGAATCCGGACAGTAGCATGAACAACTAAGCATGTGAATTCAAGAGCTCGCTTCAAGGCAGTGGAATAGTTTCTATTAAAACGGTGGAGAATTGTAGAAAATAAGAGATGTCACCAGCAAGGTTTTCTTAGCAGACCGTAAAACTGCATTTTCAAAGGAAGGTGAGCATAATTGCATGTGAACATGATTATGTCCCAGTGAAACACAGCCTGCATCCTGGCGTTAATGCATGTGCATAATTATGTACCTAAATTGTCACGTAGCTAGCACGTTTATTTGCCACATTCACAAGGTCTCTCTGCGTCTAAATCCTAGGCTCACAAATCTCCACCAAAGGTATCTTCCATTATAAATCAGGCCCTAAGCAAATAGGTTTTTGAACCAGTACCTTAAAGCTCACAAATTCATTCCATGGTGGGTAATAATGTTACCCCCATTTCAATACCAGCAGTACAAAACCCCCAGCACAAGCAGGAAAAAGCAGAGTGCTGCGGACACAGCTTGTAAACGCAGAGCATCGGCTGGGCTTGGGCAGCTGCTGAGGAAGAAGCCGATAATGAAGCCTCTGTGAAACAGCTCCTAGGAACACACCTGCATATTTTCCCCAGGCTTCAGCAGCCAAATAGTGACTGTCTCGAATGCGACAGCAGAAAAGCTTTATCTGGTGAGTGACCATGCCAAAGATTACAGCTTAATTGTAGCACATTATGCTCTTTCCCACACCCCCACAACATCCCATATTGCTTTCTGGCTGCGGTGAGGTAATTAGACCACGATTACTGCATACTTTAGAGCATATAGAAAAGAAAGCTGTCTTTGTGAAATGTTTTCCAGCTCTGACATAACTACTCCTGATAGCTTTGCTTTTCCTGGAATTAGAAGCTGTTTCATATGAAACACAGCTTGTTTATAATTACACTTTGCCGTTTACGTAATTCTATCATGCTAAGTCCCCTTTCAGTCTTCGCAGTGCAACAACATTTCGAGCAACCCTTTTGCAAGCTCAGGTAATAACAATGCAAAAAGAGAAATTCCTCCTGGTCTGCTAAGTGGGTGCACACAGAGATTGCCTCTGTCATCTGACCTAAAAGACTGCTAAAATCCACGGCAATCATACTGGTTGTCAAACCGGTGTTTGAATCAGGCCCATGAAACACAACAGATAGTACTTTTCCAGAGGCTACTTCCAATTTCCAAAGGATCCTGAACTTACGAAAATACAGAAGACTGCAAAATATGCAGCAGCAAAACACAATGCTCTGATTGTCCCCAGTGAAATGCTGCTGAAGAAGAAAGAGGGACTTTTTTTAAAAACACAAGACTCCTACTTAAGAGTGGGATACAACTTCTGTATGTTTCTGTCTCTAAAAACAGGCTTCTATTCACCCGGATGCTATCTATGGGATTCTACCTGAGAGATCTCACCCCTGTTCTTATCACAAGAGAAGGCTAATGACTTCCATGAAACTTAACTTCTAGATTGCTAAAATTTTAGTATTTCTAGTGAGACAAACTCTACCTAAACTGAGAAATTTAAAAAAAAGCCTTGTATCCAACTGTCAGGACATTACAACCTTTCAATGTGCCTTGAGTGAGAGATCCCCCCAAAATGAAGCACATCAAAATCATTCCAATTTTGAAAAACCTAAGCAAAAGATTTTTAAACCTAAAAAGCCCAGATTTAATCTGTAGATATGTAAGTGTGGAAGACAGGAATGTTCGAGGGAAGCTAAGTGATGGTCCTTGGAGATAGAGCACAAATTCCATCAGAAGGGCCTGTTATATTTAAGATTAAATAATCTTGAACCAAAAGGAATTGAGAATTGAGCTGTGTAACACTGCACAGCAAGAAGGGCAGCAGTCAAGTCGTTTAACTTGGTGACAGACCAATTCTCAGAAAACAGCGCTCACCTCATGATGTGCTCTGTAACGGTGAAGAGCTATTTCAAGCTCAAATTTCTCGTTATTCATTCTAATTGATTCAATAAAGTGATTTTTAACTTTAGCATTCATATTTCAGCTTTTCTTAAATATTTGGTGCATATACGCAAAGCCTTCCTCATTGCTGGAGATGTCTCTGTCTTGAAGAGTTTACATTTTACCTAGATAAGACCAAGGCAGCACTTGTGTCAGTAACTTCCTTTTCATCAAAAAAAATGTCCAAGACAAAGAAGGATTTGGCAGTTTTTGAAGAGCTCTTTGGCAGAGATGAGAACTGATCCCAGACACCTGGTGTCCCCAGCCAGTGCCGCATCTACGTGATTTTCTTTTTCTCCTTCGAGTTGGGAACATAGCCATGTGGTCCTTGAGGGAAGGTGCTGCCTTAACTTCAGTCAACTAAAAGTAATCTAAACTGGCTGCCTGTATGCTCCGCATGGTCAGTAATTACTAACTTCTACCCGTGGAGAGAGAAGTACCTTCAAAGCTAGAGAAGACTAGGTGTGACCTTCACAGCTGGTTGTATCTAGTCTCCTCTTACCAACCAGTGAACTTTCAGACAACCAGAATGAGGAGAGGAGATATCTGTAAGTCATGGACAAAAGCAAGGGAGGTTAATGTGTGGCGACTCGCTGGGAAAGGTCTTCAGCTTTGAGTTGGCTTCCTTGCTTGACACACCAGAACGGAAAACATGGCTAAGCCTTTGTGCCATGGGAGCAGCACTGACAGACCAGGTGTTTTCATGGCCTCACGTTGTTTCACCATTTCACAGCAGTTTCTCTCCAAGACTAGCATAACGGTGTCCTTCTGTCCTTTCAACTGGAAGCAGAGCTGAGGCAAACGAAGACATCACTTGCTTGTGATGGTCCAGCTTCACCTCCCCGCCGAGGTGCTGGCACTGCCCTGCTTGCCAGCTGCAGCAGCGTGGAGCAGCGGGGAAAAACAAACCCAACTGTTTCCTAACCCCTGCACCAACGTCCTGGCATGTGGTGCATTTTATCCGCCTGCTCTCCTGCTGTGGAGAGGGAAATATAAAACTCTGGGCTTGATCCCAAAGAACCGAGGCAGCAGAAGCTGATCATGGGTCCTGTGGGAATGATCTGCGAGCTGGGTTCCTCCCACACCCCCCCAAACCGCTCACTACCTCCTCATAACACACACCAAATACAATTATAAGATCTAATGAACTGCAGCTAATGTAATTCTGCAAGTCTTCACAGCTAATGAAAACCAGGTCTTCCCCTTCTTGATTTAATTGAGATGTTTTGTTCATACACTGTGGAGAAGAAACCCTCCATAAAGCTACGTATGAAAATTGCGTTTATGCGTCCAGTAGGTGCAGTTGCCTGGCACAGTTTTGGGCTCTTTCTCCTGACCGCTGGATATTTAATGGTTGGGAACTATCTCTCAACGGCAACAGAAGGGAAAAGGAATTCAGAAAATATATACTTTCTCACATTGTTTCAAGGGAAATCTCCAGTCTGAATGTCATCTACTAACTACCACTTTGCAATCTGAACCTGGTATAAACAGAACATTTCCTCAACATGAATAAATCATCATCCCTAATAAAAATACACCCTTCCTGCACCCAAGCAAGAATCAGAAGCCAGAATTTGGCCTACAGCTTCTAAACTTGAATTTGTTAAATAATAATCGCCTAAAAAAAAAAAATAATCTTTTTTTTCTCCTTCCTCCAGTCTGTTCTTTTTCTGCCTTTTGGCATCAGTTGTTCTGCAATTTAAGCATCACTAATGCTGTGAGACTTCCCCTGCTTCTATGCTTGCCCACGTTACTATCATTAGCACTATCTTAGCAGGAAGCGCTACAATATGGGTAGCACTGCAGAGAGGAGGGTAAATACAACATGCCTCCTGCAAGAAGTTTTGCTATTACTTTGAGTTACGGGCTGCCAAAGCCAGATGACAGAGAAGCGATTGCTGGTGGACAGGACAAGGGGAGGGAGCATCATGTTATTCCACACAGTCAATAACCAGCCTGGCTTTTCTGCTCCCGTTTTGGGCTGACCCAAGTCATTACTTTTTTACCACAGAACTCGGTCTTGTTCAGGTTTTGAAGGAGAAGAATAAGACTGGAGTTTGATGAAAACCCACACTGGATACAGGTTACCTGCTCTCCAGGGACAGGAGGGACAGTGAAGACAGACCAGGTAAGAAGAACAGTCTTACACTGGTGACGTACAAGGGGAAGAGCAGACAGCAAGCTCGAAACCTCTGCAGGACTGGTCAGTAGGAAGCATGTCTCATGTGCACAGCAGCCAAGAAGAGTCTTCCAGCTGTGTCAATGTCACACATCGCAGGACCAGGCCCACATCCACGTGCACGCACAGCATGGAGGCAGCTGCCGCCTCCGCTACCGCACGGGTGGGAAGCCTCCACTCCGTCACCTCGCCTCTGCTCCTGCATGGGTGGGAAGCTCCCCCCTTGGATTATTTTATGTACCACTCAAACATACTCACACAAACTCCTTATGAAATTACCAGCACTGACTTCAACACCCATTGATTACTTTGGCTGTGGCCTATTAATATAAGGATGCCCAAGTGGTGAAAAAAGGCAGGGCTTGTCAGAAATACAAGGGGCAGATGACAAGGAATACATGAAAACACTCTCTCAGAAAGAGAATGGAATTATAGGAATGAAGTAATACTGCTTGCCTAAAATGTGATAAATAACATTAAGTAACACACAAGACACAAACATGTATGTGATAATGAGACGTCAGCTCAAGAACGTACACAGCTACAACACACCCCCCCTCCCCACCTCCAGCAGTTTCACCAGCTAGTTACCTTTTACAACTCACCATGACACCACTCTCAGAATACCTGGTTCAGGTCTGATTTTCCTTCAGCCAAGCAGTCTGGATTTCATCTGCTTTATCTTTACCCTTTGAGCAATTTGCCATGCTCAGGCCTGCTGTAATACCTTTCTGAATGTGGCTCAGTTTAAAGGATAACCTAACACTATATGGTGAACAAACCCCTTTCTGTCCTCTTCCACTGCTTAGGGAGAGAGTTTCATTGTGAAGCAATCGGATTCTGCAGAAGGAAACTGTAATGCGACAGTTTTCAAATAAACCATTCACAAATCAAGAAGGCAAGCATTAGCTATTGAAAGCTGAAACATAGGTTAATTTGATGGCAGCAATAATAAATTAATATTTCCTTTTGTTGAAAGATTTTCTTGACTACGACGAACTGCTGGCTAACTGCCTGAAGAGCAGAGGTCATCCAGCTCCGCATTTACTTAAGATGTAGTATCAGACTGATGCTCTACTTTCAGAAAAACAACCATGCCACTCTTACAAAGAGAATCCATTTCGAATTTTCATCTGACTATGAACACACGACCGTAGACCTTAGTTTGGGGCAGCTGCTAAACTACTTGCTTTGCTATATATTTCCATGAGTTATTCAACCAACAGGAGAAACGCAAGACTGAGTTTGGCTGGAAGAAAGCAAAAACAACAGAAAGACTCATCGCTCTCTTTACCCCAGTTTCACAAGTCTAAAAATAGCAGAATGGAGCTAACAGATACTACGTGGGCAAGAATAAGAACCACACTGGGGAAGGAGAACTTATTCTCAGAAAAACACTCATTTTGGAATGGTTACACACAGGCATGCACTGACCCAAATAGATCACGGCTCCTATCATTCCCTAGTGCATGGAAACAGATAAAATGCTAACGCGCACCAGAAAGGTTTGGGGCAGAAAAGCAAGCAAAATCTGCATGGAAACTGCCAAAAAGAGAAAAAGCACAGCAGCTGGTTCACAACTGCTAATAGGCAGAGACAGCAGTGCTGGCAAAGGCAGGTGATGTGAAAGCAAGGAAAAGGCAAAATGACGATGGAAAATTCAAAGGTCAGCCCCAGATGGAGAAAAGAAGCCAGTTACCATAGCATACCTACTGCTGTCTCAGGAAAACAGTAATTTGACCCATTTCAGGACGCCCAGTTTATGCCACTGTGCTGGTGCTGCCCAGCGATCAAGTCTCAGGGCTGCTGCTTTACCCCGGTGCAGCTTTCTGTCTTGGCTCGATTGCCCACGTTGCCGTTCTGTGGCTCTGCAGATGAGACTGGAGGATTGGGAGGCCATGGGTCAGTTCCACAGCGTGTCTCACCAGCTGAGTTACAGAGCACAGCAGAGCAGTAACACGGGCAGCAGCTACAGTTTTCTCTCCTTTCTTCCTCTCAGCCCTTCCATAGTTTTTTCATTTCCGACCAACAAAGTCCCAGGCGGCACCGCAGGCTCAGTGAAACGTCATGTATGTGACATGATGGGTGGGAGTCAGCCATCCATCATGAGATGCCCAAGCGTGTCGATGTGTGTATGATGTGTCTGAGCCTCCTGCATTCCCAGGGGCTACCAAGCAAGGGAGCCTCACAAGGGATGCAGCTGACCAGCCCATGGGGATGCCATTTAGTTGCTTAAACACTGGCAGTTAGGACCACTTCAGTTGCCTGAGGACATCCAAGCTATCTGGATGCCTGCGCAGATATGTCCATGGAGATGGGGGACTTGATGTAGGAACTGCAAGAGATGTGTGCCCTTCTGGAGCGGCAGCTGAAGGCCAAGGGGCACAGCCTATGGCATTTAAACCAGCACTCAGTACCCCCTCCCCAGGCAAATGAAACCTGCATCTGGATGTGGTTGGCAGACATGGCACAGGACCTATAGCAAGCTCTCACACTTCTCAGATGGCGACTGGAGGCTATCAAAAACGTCCCAGGGCATCTCAAACACACCAGCTGCTTCTGCATGGGCAGCTGAAGGGGGCCCTGATCGCCACTGACTGTAATGGGGCCTGAAGGTGCCCTGCAGGTACTTGGATAAATTCAGGAATTTTTATTTGCACTTGAATCTCATATCAATAGTGACATGCTTCATTGTTACACAGATATAAGCATCTTCCTCCACAGTCATTTCCTACACAAGGCTGAATGCACTTACCACTAAACCCTTCTCAGCAAGCCATATATATGCAAGAATGAAACATTTCAGTCTAATATCAGAAGAACACTTTCCTCCAAGCAGAACAGTGCCAGAGCATCACACTCCTTCCAGATGTCAGGACAGAAAAAGAATGTCCAGATTTTCTGAAACGTTCACTACCACAGACCCTATAATGTTTAATTATCTGATGGTGCTTAGGACTCTGGGTAGAGAAGAAAAACAGCAAATAAACCCACATGAATCTGGCCATCATACGAACATTTAAGACCCTGCTGCTGGAGCATCAATGTGTGGGCTCATATCAACGTTGCATTAACATCCCTATGCAGCTACAGAATGCAAGCGTAAGCATAGCAAACAACTGCCAAAAGACCCATATTCAGAGAGGGAAAAAAGTTCTTCTCCCTTCGTGACCATTTTTTTAAAAAGTGTTCATTTCCCTGTAATTTTTCCAAATTAAAATTTTATGTTACTGCGAAGAGATAGGCATGCAGGGACTTCTGGCCCAGTTCTGTTCCCAATTGCTGTCATATAAGAACTGCAGGCAGAACATTGTCCTCTCTGTGGAATTATGTGCAACTCTAGGTTTCATTTTATTTAATGCAACATTAACATACACATCTACATGCTAAAATATTAAATCTGCATTAGAGGCAACTATTTCCCCAACTAATTTACATAAAAGTGGAATAACTAATAAAGCCTTATAGTCTCCAGTTAAGGACACTAGCAACATTTTATAACGCTACAAGAAAAGACCTTAAGAAAAATACAAAAGCATTCTTGCTACAGCAGAAAGTTTCCAGGAATATCAAAAACTAAGTCAAGTCATAGACTTATTTTGCAGGCTATTCTCACTTTGATTTTAATACTACTGTGCTGCTATGAAAAATAGCTGCGTGTCCTGCAGTTAGTCCCAAGCATTAGTTACTATTTTGTGAAGTAAGTTAAAACTAAATTGTCAACCTTCAGTCTGAATCTGCTGAGATTTAGTCTCTTCCCAGAGTAAATCTACTATACTTTGGTAAATAGATGGGATATAAATAAAGCAGGAGCTCTGCAGAGTTTAAAACAGGAATTGCCACTGCATTAACAGGCGTATGGCAATGCTACGTAGAAGTATTTGTTTTAAGGTCTCAGCAGGCTCGTCCTGATGCCTATTGTGTAAAACCATCTGCCCGAACAGAAAGAATCGATCTCTGAGGGTGTCCTGCTTGGTTTGTAAATTTACCTGCTGTGACTAAGTACATAACTCATTATTAAAAACAGTTGGACCTGGTCTTTCCTGAGGGTAAACTAATGTTTCTCATCATCCTTAAGAAAAACAGATAAGGAATAGGTGAGGCATTTAAATACGAGCCATTATTTGAAAGGCTTACTCCCATGGCCTGAATCAACATGCAAACGTGGACTCCCAATCATCTTCACAAGATAATTATAATTCATAATTGGCACTTCTAAAGTGTTTTCACAGAGCTGTGCAAATATTGACTAATTAGTCACACCAGAATCCTGTGGGGTGGGTGAGCAGCTACAGGAACCCCTTTTCGTATCCAATCAAACTGCTGGGGAGGAAAACCCCGACCCTCGCCCGCCAAAGGGGCTGAGAAGGTGGGGAGGTTTCCAGCCCCACGGCCCTCACCCAGCCCGTGCTGCTCCCACTGCCGACACCTTACCTGCTCCTCTCTTCCCGAGAGCAGATGAGACAAGCTCTGCTAAAGAAATAGCGGCCAAACCTCAGTTCGTTATCCGAGGTCCCGTTAAAAAAAGGGTCTAGATATTCAAATGTCAAAATAAAGCCTGAGGATTTGACACAAGTATGTGCAGTGTTTACATGAGGATGGTACCCTCTTTTGCTGAGGAACACTCAAACAATGATGTCCTGCACAGTTATGGCTTATTCTCAGAAACAAAATATTACACAGGTACTTGTAACTCAGTAGTAGAACATGAGCTCTACATGTATGGAGTAAGGCACTCCTTTACTTAAAATTCAGAGAAATCTTATTACCCACTGTGTACCCACAATGAAGGGTGAAGAAAGCATCAAAGTCCTGATAGAGCCTCCAAGAGGCTCTACCTTCATCAAGTAATTAAACATAGAAGGCAAACTTAATGTCATTAGCTTAGAAGAAGGGTCTGAAAACGGAGTGAAGATCCTTGGAGGCCACAGCATTTAGAAAGTCAAATACACCACTGAATATTGCCTCCGTTAAATCAAGCTGTTCAATTAAATTGCCCTTAGGAAAGCAATGATTAGTCATCAGTGTCTTAGCTTTTCTGCTTTAAACCAGCAAACACTCACGATGGCTTTATTCCAGAGCTTTGTTCTTAATCACCACATTCGAGGGTGACAAACAGGTCTTTTCCAAATAATTGTATTATCACAAGCTTACAACATATACAATATACACAATATGAAGCATTTTTATTTGCTGTAATCCTGCTTTGTCTATTGAAGCCATTGGTTATATGTTGTGTCTAATTTCAGCTACAATCTCTTTAGGGCAAAGATTGTGTCCCTGCGGTTTTGTAAAGCCTCGTTCACAGTTATCGTGGCATATAAATTAAATAAATAAGGAGAAATCATGAACTGCAGGAATTGATTCTTTGTTTAATCATGAATTCACAAGTGAGGATTTATATTTTTTTTAAATGGATTTTATTAAGATAATATCTTCCAGAGATCTGGTTCTCTTCTGTTGTTTAAAAATTGGGAGATGTTTTTTAATTTAACTGCAGCCACTATCAGGGTAAAAATAATAAGAGGCAAAATCAAGTTAGTGTGGTGACTGGTTGAATACTAAATGCAGGGTTGTTCCACTCTGAAGCTCATTCATTGGCATGGTTCACGTGTAACCACTTCTGAGACAAGCGGGTTTCCATCCCTGGTACAGAGCATTAACACGACGGTATTTTAACTACGGCATTAGTTATCTACTCTGAGCAAGGCTAGACAAAACAGACAGTAGGAACAGGGCAGAATCCGATGCTCTAGCAAGCAAAATTTGTTAAAAAATGCCCAAAACAAAGGAGTACAGATTAGGTGGCTGGGGCTGCAATACCATAAAAAGGCAGAAAGGGCTTCTGTGCTGACAAGGTTTATATTGGTGGGAAGAATGACGAAACACTCTGGATGGACGAGTGCCTCTTTTCAGGTACACCAGTGTTCATCTACAGTAGGCAGACTACTGGCAACACTGGTAAAATGAGTCGACTGTGTTATTAGAAACATTAATTGTCCTGGCTCGCATTCTGCCCTTAGAGCCCTACAACTTCACGCGCCTGTAAGGCGAGGGGTCTGGTCCCTACGGCCAGAGCGTGTAACTACAGATGGACATTCCCCATCCTTTAAGACGCAAAGCCCAACTCATCGAACCTACAGGTTTTTTTTTTGGTTAACAGAACAAAAACCTTTAAGGTTCAAGTTGACCATGTGAGGTCAGCTCTGTATACTAGGATGGAAAATGCATCCATTTGCACAGAGTTAATAACAGGTCCTAAAATGGCCATTCATCCTCAAAAGACATCGGCATGTAATAGCAGCTGCTCATCCTCTGAGTGCCGATGAGTGCTGGAAAGAGGTGCTGAGAAGCTTTGTCCTAGAATTACATGTCACTGGTTTAAACATTATGAGAGGAAATTATTTTAATTGCCCATATCAGTCCGTGACTGAAATGGTCCTGTATTGGTTGCTGTCTTGGTAGGAGTGGTGCAAATGCCTTTCTCTGCTCAGGGTGTTGTTTGAGAAGAACATGTACACACCCAAATGCCTAGAAAGCCTCACCACAAAATAAAACGAAAAATGGCCCAAATAAAATAGCGTTGCAAAATATTAGCTAGTAATGATAGTTTTTGACCACAACTCTAACACACAAAGATCTGACTTCTTGCAAGTATGGGCACTGAAAGAGCAAGAATTGTTATTTTTCAGATAAATGTTACAGTTCAAATGTCACAGACCATATTAAAGGCATTCACAATTGGCTCAGGGAATTAAAGAGGGGAAGAAAAAAAAAAAACTTACACTGTCATAGGAAGGTTGGTGGTGATCAGAGTGTTAATGACCATGAGAGAAACATGAGATATTTTTTTAAGCATCATTATGTAGTGGCCTTGAGTGCTAATCAAAACAGGGACTATAATGCCTGCTTTAATGGGGTTTGTCTCAGTAATGCTCCTAAATGGAATAAACTACATTAAACCCAGACAAGCTACAAAGGGAGATAAATGGCAAAACAATACACTGAAAACCTAAAGATTCTTTTAATCTACTATTAACTCAGTTCCCATCCGTGGCATTCACAGTTAACTGTGGTTTTGTAATCCATTTGCTGAATTGTACAACTAAAATAGAATTGTTGCTGTCCTTCTGTTTAAAACAACAGATTAAATAAGGCCCAAATTAACCTCCAGAATGGCTGGTTTGGCAAATACTGTACTAGAACAGGCTGCATCTCTATTTTCTTCTTTAAAAACACAAGGAAAGCATCTCCTCTGGAGTTTTTTCATTAAGTAAATAGAGAGAATCTGTCCCCACTAAGGTAGTCCTGCACATGAGCTGAGCCTCCACACAGTGCAAGGAAGATGCCCTGACAGACCACAGACCTCGCATGCCCCTCGCCGACCACTGCCATTCCCCACAGCTGCAGTGCTGCAGGGATGGACGCTAACCGATCTCAGTAGGCTTCGGATTGCCCTCTCCATGTTTACAGGAAGGGGCACTGAATGCCAGGAAGATTCAGTCATCGCCCTCCTCCTTGTTGCTTTCGCCTTGCTCATCTCTCCTGTGCATATGCTGGCCCGATGCATAGCCATGCTGAATTTCTTTAGCTTGATACCCTAGAAGATCAGTTACATCTGAATCCCTCAAAAGCAATTAAATGGGTTTTCTGATGTGTCTGCTTTGCTCTGCCTCTCACACTGAGATGGGCAGATCCTCAGCAGCTGAGGGGGAATGCAGACTATAGGGTTTTGGGCAGATCCCGCAGGAAGAGTTGACAATTTACAGATAAAATGACACGGAAGGTACAGACGTAGTGATATTTTTATGTTCATTTAGAGGCAAGAGTGAAATGTTTCCAAGGGTCCAGCACTGGAAAGATGGATTAGCTCTTTGTTCATGGTGCACACAAAATGTAGGATCACGCACCTTATCTTGAGGAAATTTTCAATAAAGGTCTTTACAAACTGAAGCTGTAGCTTAGGGAATGTAAAATTCATTCCGTAATTAATGGGTTTCCCCCAGTGTTACAGAGAAAAAAATCCTATGGTTTGCATTGCTTTCATAAAACGATTGCTCTGCTGCTCTCAAGAGAGTGCGAAAGGTCAGTGGTATTGAATGTACATGATTTGGAATGTAGTCTGGGACGAGAGGTGCTGTGCAAATGCAAAATACTATTAGAGCACGCTGTCCTTAACTGACATACACTAAAATGGAACTGGAATTTTGGAGCAAAACTAAGAAACCAAGTTAGTCTGATGACAGTGGATTCTCTAAGACCACTGACAGTCTACGACAGCGCAAGTGTAAATCCATCTCACAGACAGATCTACTTAACGCTGAAAGTTATTGTTGTTCATCTGGAATAGGTTATGTGTAGATATGAACCTAAAGACCGTGTCACAAAGAAATGACTAAGTAGGCAAAGGTCACAGACTACTCTGTGGCATGATGAAAAAGTGGCTTCTGGAGCAGCCTTAGGCACCGAAGCTCTGCTGTAGCCCATCCACCTTCCGCAGAAACACTGCCTTGCACAGGTCAGTTCTCAAGTGTGTGCCACAGATGCTTGGGATGCCATGGTCCTCATGTGCTTTGCAAAGCTGCCCTCAGATGGCTCTTTTGGACTCAAAATATGTTTATCCCTGGCTTTGATGGAGGCTTCCAAGTGCCTCTTGCAGATGTGAACCTTGAGAGTTGTTCACTTTCAGTTATATCCAAAGAGGCTTCCTACAAACCAGTCTCTTCCTGAGCTGAGTGAGAATGAGCTGGACTGGACTAGCGGTCCCATCCCTCTCAGGGAAGCATAAATGAAGCCTTCACCCCAGTTTTTGGGATCGATTCCAATTTCCCTCTTTCTTCTGACCACAACGATCTACACTTTAACACTATATTAAAAAAATCAGTTTGAAGTAGATTTTAAAATATTTTAACAGCTGGGACAACGACATTATTACTCCACTTTACCGTAAATGGAAAAACTCCCATTTCCCCTCCCAAACATAGACAGAGATTGCAGATCATATTCTGAATTCTTTTCAAAATCTAGGCCAAAAGATCTCACCAGTACAGCCTGTTCCCCTTCACATTATTATTCTCGCTCTCACAGATTCTTTTATCTAGTTCCCTTCCTCCCTGAAGTTTACACTGTCATTCCAAGCATTTTTCAACTGCACTTCTCTTCCCTCCTCTTAAATTCCCTCCCTCTCATTAGTCTTCTAAAACCCTTCTTCAAATAATGCTATTTTCTTTTAGAAAAATGATGCTATGAATGCAGCACTACAAAGTAATCTGTTCCTACCTTTTTTCCTGGGCCATTTTAGTTGTGTGGTTTTTTTTTTTGCGGGGGGGGGGGGGGGGGGGCAAGCACAATACAGTACTTTAGCAAAAGTATATGAGCTTCCTGTTGCTCCTAAAGGGAAAAAATGAAGTTCTTCATTTTGAAGGTATTCAGCTTTCCCCATGAATATTGATACATCTGTCTGGGAGGTAAAGAAGATTTGGATTATCTATATTTGAGATAATAGTTACGTGAAGTAATTGCATAAAATGACTGATTTTCTAGCACCAGAAGTTTTATTCAAGGATAACGTCAAAGTTATTCTTATCTATGCAAAACACTTCTCATCCACGCAAAAAAAGGCTCTTAACTTCCTCTATACTGAAAAAAATACTGTCGTATTTTCTCTTCACTGATGACTTATTTGGTTTCTTCTTTTTATTTTTGATAATTTCTAACCAATACATTTGCTTTTTTGGCTACAGCTAAATTGCTGTAGTAATGGCAGACGATGACACTCTTGGGCTATGCTACACATGATTACTCTGTGCTCCAGCTGAAAGCATTTATCAGCTGGGGACTACTGCTCCCGTTTGCCTTTTCCTTGTTTTTCCAGTTCTCCTTTCCTAACAAGGAGAATGACAAAAATCAGTATGGGTTTTTAACCTAGGGAATGACATTTTTAGCTGTGAGGCCTATGTGTAAATGTAAATTCCCAGCTGTTAGAACAAAGAAGTAGCAGATGTGAGGCAGATGTTAACATATTACCCATTGTTGGTAATACAAGCAAAAATCAACTTTAAAAAAATCCTTCAGCTATTCCAGTAATGCAAGCTTACTTGCTTAGGCATTTATATAGACCTGTGCCTACAGGAATAAGATCTAACTAGTTTCTTGCAGTCTATGGAGTCTAGTAAAATTCTCCGTGTCGTTTCTTCCTCTTGTAATATTAAAAATCCACGGGCTAGAACATATAGTTAATGGAATAATCTCCAGTTGCTTCTTCTGCTTAGCAATCTGGTGGAACACCCAAAGACCATTTAAAGTCTCTGCTTCTTAGCATCTGCTGCACAATCAAGTCAAGTGCTGTCTGGAGGACTCTGTATCCTATGCTATCGCACTATTTTTCAGGACCTTATTCAGCACCAAAAGTTAAATTCTGTGTCTGGTTTCTGTCAAGCACCACTTGAGGATAAGTGTTGAAGCACTGATGAAGCCAGCATAGGCAGAGCTAGTGAGCGACCTCCTTGAGCTCCCTAACAACACTGATTTTCTTCTAATCCAGCAACTGAAAAAACCACAGCAGGTCTGTGCATGAAATAAGGCGCTTCTTGCAATATATAGTATCTTGGCTGGTTCTACCATCTTCTAACCCTTGGAAACTTCCAAATTAACTGTCCTGGCATGGTGAACACAAGTCATAGCCAGAGGCATGGAGGAGCATGGCTTTTCAGAGCATACTTCTGGTTTAGATTCTCCTCAGGGAACTCCAGTCTCTCTAGCTCTCACCATCTCACATCACCTCATCTCTCTCATCTCACATCATCCCTCCCATGGACCTTGGATCCCTGTGAATCCTGAAAGTCCTTCCTTCTAGCATTAATACAGCAGTGACTTCCGATTGACTTGTGTCAGGCACATTTGTGTTTGTAATTCCTTTCACACTAGGCAATTCAGTAAGGACTCTGTTTTGATTACCAAAATGTGTGAACACAATTTTGTATCTCATCTATACGGGGTCACTCTTCTGTCAGCTCGTTTTTGACTGTGACAGTCTTTTCCCATCCTAAAGGCAAAACAGTGTTTACATTTGGTTAGTGAAAATATTTACATTGCACATTCAAATGATGCATTTTCCCAGTGACAGGGCTCTCTGTGGTATTTCCTCCTGTACCTACTATGCAGCGGAAACAGATGATTAAGATGAACATTCCGGGTGTCTCTAAACAAGCAGATTAAGGAAACAAGCAGCACAGCTACACTACACTAACACTGCTGGACTTTGTAATATCCATGCAGGCTGTGCAATCTGCCCAGCGCTGCATGAAAGCCCGTCTTTTAGCACCCCAAATCGGAAGAACTACATGACTTCCAGTCCTCGTATTTCAAACAGATTCTTCATTTATTGACTGTTTATTTGTTCCCCTGGCATGTGAGAGAGTAAAACACAACAGATGGGGGTGCTGGGAGAGGAGGTAAGGATGATGCTCCTTTGCTAATCATCAGCCTGCAGATAAAAGCCTTGAAGGCACCGTGCCTTAAGGGGTGCAGAGACGATGGGGGCTGCTAGCCAGCAGGACAAGAGAGAAGTGGAGAAGGAAAGGTGACACTAAAGCTGGCAGGGGAAGGCTACAAAGCAATGGTTTTTCTGGGAATTAGAAAACACATTGGACTCTCCTGCTTTAATTCAACACTTGAAAGTTAAATAAAATACTGCAAGTGACGCTGCACTGGGACCTGCTGCACCACAAGGCATCACCAGACACACAGTGAGATCCTTTCCTCAAAGGGATGGTTTGAGGCTCGCGGGACAGGAAGAGTATGCACATAAAACTTCACACGACAGTGAAATTCAACATCATTTAGGACATATTGTCATCTACACAGTAAACAGTTAATTTTGCTCCTGTGTTTGTTACTGCCAAACAACAAAGGACCACCATATGCAAGCCCTTCTGAGAAGAAATCAGATGCAGAGTGAAGCAACTTCTCACACAGGAACTCCACAGCAAAGCAAAATTAAGAACTACTTAAAAACCCTGTCTCGTAGAGAGGGTGTTCCTTACCTGACACCACCGTCCACGCAGGTCTTCATACAGGCTCTCCCAGTGGGGAAGCAAAAGCTTCTGTGCTGAAAAAATGATGAAGCACCAGTTAAGAAGTTACTGCACAGGCCCTGCCCATGCTTACGTCCATCACAAACTCTGCTGCATCTTTTTGTTTACAGAAACGTATACAATAGATGAAAGTTGACTGTGTAAGCAAAAGCTAGCTATTTTAAACTGACCCTGCCCGCTTAGTGGCATATACTCTGCAGGAAATGGGTTATAAAAGTGACTGTATAAACGAGGCACACAGCATTTAGCAAATGAACTTTAAACAAGATGATTTTATGCGGAGGAGATGTATTTGCTCCACTTCTTTAGGCTGACAGCGAATGAAGCTTTGTAAGTGTTTGCCAGTTAAAACACAGCACAAAAGTAAAGTAACAGGCTCTACACCAGTGTAAGTCAGTGTATTCACAATGACAAATGACTAATTTGGATTTTACCTAAAATTACATTAATCCACATATATTTTTATTTCCTGATATGAATGCCTTCAGCAAAGCATCTGCTGAAAAATGGTCGTGAATTGCAACCCCTCTAACTATTCTGGTTCCATTTGTTTTCCTTGTGCAGACAAGCTCTGATTTGGGATTTCCACACTTGCTGGTCCCTGACAAGCAGAAGAAAGTAATTCAGACACACAGAATCTAATCTACAGTCTTGCTTCTCTCTGTCACAGAGGTAATGACCATAAATACCTCCCATTTGATAGATTAAAAAAAAATAGGCAGGTATAAATATGCTTATTATTACTTTAAAATGCCCTTCTTTAGTGTAGCAGGTGCTGCCTGGAACATGCCTTCCCGATGAGGAGGGCATCGTTCAGATGCTGATGTCCAAACGGCGAGGCACGGGGCCCAGCGTCACCCCTCAGCGCTGCTGCCCGGCCGAGGAGCCCTCTCCCTTGGCGAGGAGGGGTGCGCGGGGGGTGCAGCCTGCGCGGAGGGGACGCCTCAAACCCTGGGCTGAGGGCCAAGACAAACCCGGGCACCGCGCTGTGCGCGAGCGGGTCGCGGCCTCGCGGTTTCCCACGGCCGATCGTTCTTTCCTCCGGCCGTCCTCACCAGA
>Ga0181612_147544_pt1 | contig 18679 bp, 20 predicted proteins | sample HoacroProtozoa21_FD_119630 | JGI IMG/M metagenome (GOLD analysis project Ga0181612, IMG submission 119630) | Hoatzin crop microbial communities from Cojedes, Venezuel. Combined Assembly of Gp0051906, Gp0051904, Gp0051908
AGATAATTCCCTGATGCCAGTGAGTATGAATCAGGGAAGCTGAAGGAGAAGGAGTAACTTTAAAAGCATTTGTCCGTGATGAGGTTAGTGTGTCAAGAGGTCTATCTGATGACACAAAGAGAACAATACCGTGTGTTGTAACGTAAGGAAAATGTGCAATCTGCACAGCTCATCCTGCCGCTCTGCGTGGAGGATATTTTTAGGAAGCTGAAGGAAGGCCCAGCAACATTAACCTCTCCTTGGCACTGGCACGGTAGGCCTGGCCCTTGCTCCCACGAGGTGAGGGTTGTTGCAATGGATGATTAAGGTGCTTCGAGCAGACAAGTAGCAGAACTGATGAAACTGGTTTTCAATGGACGTGAGTTTTGTGATTAGATTCTCTGATGTCTAATTCGGTGCACAATCCAACCAGGGAACTTCCCCCAGTTAAGGCGCTCACGACTTCTCTTTCTCCCTCTGCCTTAGGTTCCCTAGCATGCTATGAAAGTGCATTATGTGCGTATGCTGCAGTCTTTTCCTCACTGTGAGCACAATGGCAATGTCTACACCCACCCGTAGACTTTCAGAAAACATCTAGAAAGTGAGTATCTTTGATCCTAATACTTTGAAAATGGCCAACACTCAGAAGCTGCCAGGGGAACAGAGGAACACAGAACAATCAAGGCAGCTTCATCAGATAAGAGACTTTATTTGCTAAGAAAACCAGGCTAGGTGCTGCCAAACAGATATGGATTTCAGTACTGTTCCACTCCCAGGCGGTCATCCAAATAAAGTAATCATATTTGCAAAATAGCTGTGCGGACAGAAAATCCCCATGCTGTCTGTGGCAGCTACAGACATGCAGCAGTGGTCGGGTGAAAGGACGCCCAGCCATTCCGGACCTATTTAAATGTGCCTGTACTGAGGAGATGGGGCGGAGGTGGATACTCAGATGAGGGCAAAAATGCTGAAATGCTGCTGCCACTCTCACAGTGAGGTGAGAATCGCTGTCAAGCTGGTGCTCTCCCTCAGTTTGTCCTTCACAGAAGGAGAAGCGAGTGCCCCGGTAGCCGGAGGACTCCGAAGGTCACAGGAGGTGTGCTGGGGCAGCCACATCTGCTCTTTGCTCTGCCAAACCGCTTTGGAAATCTGCCCGCTTTGCTTCTCTGTTGTGAACTTTCCGATCTCCAGCCTTTTTTGACCGATGGAAGCGTGAGGAAGCGAGGAGCGAGCCTTGTTTCCCTACTGCGGCAGCAGAATTTTTGGGGGCAGTGGCCTTGTGGCCAGGTTTGTGTTAAGGCAGTGTGTGTGTGCCCCAGACGGGGACAGGCGCCTCGGTCCTAGGCACTGTGCAAGTGTGGACCGAAGGGGTCGTTCTGCCCCAAAAAAAGCTTCCCCTGCTGAGTCACAACGATCCCTATGGACTGGGAAAGGCAGTGTCAGGCGTTGCAAACACCAGATGCTGTAGTGCATCTGCAAGACTGACTGCACGTCTGCAGGGTGGATTCGTTACTGGAACAGCTAGGCAAATTGCACGGCAAGTTCTGTAGACACTGCAAGTTCCACCTTCCCAACACCTTCCCTTTTGTTAAGGAGGATGTCCAGCCTGGTCATGTTTTTCACAGGGGCTGGGAATTAACTTTACGAAGCTATCACAAACGGCAGCATGACCAGTGTTTACTTAGGGGAGGGTTTGCCTACGGCACAAGCTAGCGGCAGGCTGGTCGGGGCTGAAGCAGGTAGAGCTGCCCTTGCTGCGCCCATAGCCGACCCCCTCCTGCTGCGTTTTCATGGAGAACGTTTCAGAAGAGTACACTGTGCAAACAGTGATGCTCCTTTGCCGTAGGGGGAATGACAGAGCCTGTCAGTAGACAGAAGAGCCCCTTAGGCTTGAGAAACCTGAGACAACCACACAGCTTCGTGTTTAAACTAGCGTCAGTCTGTTGTCAGCGATGAAGTTACGCTCTCTGGCCTCCATGCCACGCAGACCGCAGCTGGCTGGCTTCCTTCCACCTAAGCAGCTCGGACTCGCTCCCTGCCCTTGGCCTCCGAGGGGTCTGCCAGGAGTCAGGGTTGCTTCTCAGCCTCTCCAAGTGGCAGCCCTGGCTCATGTCAAGCACAGCAAGAGGGTGGAAGGGTAAAATGTGTTCTCGTAACCTTGCTAAGAAAAGGTCCAAGCCATGTATGAAACCCGTCCTTTTCCTCATTTCGAAAGGAACCAGAAACTGGCACAACCATTTAGGGGGATGTGTGGGGAAGAGTTGGTTCATTGCTCCACGGCCGGTTGTCTCTAGCCCACTTTTCAACTTCTAGGTGACTGCAGTGAAATGGCAGGGAGGAAAATGGAGCCCTGGTGCTTTTCACGTCAGCTTCCCTAATAATTTCATTTCCCTGCGAATGGGACCAAATAAAAGAGGCGCAGTCCCACTGCTCACGGCCCAGGGCTCCCATTCAGGCACAGGAATGCTGAGGACGGTAGTGTGGGAACGGTGAGACTGCATCTACGGGCACATGCAAGCCCTTAACTAAACCGACAAGATGTGATGTGGTAACATCTTTTATGTTAACACGTGGAAACAGACACCAGGCAAGCGTACCCAAACATCTATTTTTTAAAAAGCAAGACTCTGTAAGTAATAAGAGCAAATGTCTTAATTAGGAAACATATATAATAATGAGAACATTAGAAAAAAATCTTCCATTTGATTTACAGGAGCTCATTACAGCTAGTCTGGTTGTATGATGATACCCCTACACAGCAATTACACGCATATAACTAAGAGGGTTTCTTCAACATTTTGCAAAATGAGTAGATGAATAGAAATTGTATGGTCTCACCATGATGACGTTTAAATACTAGCGTTTAAAAGTGGTTTAGATCCCCCTTCTTTTTAATTTTCTGCTGGACAGAAATATGAAGAGCGAGGAAACTGCAGATACACAATTCCAAAAGGAATCTGGACTAGAATAAATAAACGTCCATCAACACAACAGCACGCTCGCTTATGTATGACTTTATATAAATTACGACATTATGCCATACACAAAAAGACACCACATGTCTAAGGCTGCAGGGAGCAAAACCCTCGTGGCGTGGCGATGGCGGCTGGCGCTCCGCTGGTCCCCATGCACCCCGTTACTCGCCTGCCCCGCGAACGCTGCGGCTGCGAGACTCTGCGCGGCTGTCAAGGCAGTGTGCCAAATTTTGTTGTGAAGCAGCGAAAAAGCAGTTTTCTGGGAGCTTTTAAAGAAAATTAGATGTAATTTTTCCGAGCTTTATTTACAGATAGGTTTAGTTCAATCACGCCCGAGGCGCTTGCTTTTGTAATTAGTTTTGGTGTGAAATACAACTTTGCATGTCCTTTTGTTGCAGCCGATCCTTTTTCTTTCTTCCAGAGGTGCTTGTGAACAGGAGTGGAGTCCAGCAAATCAAGTTGTTCGTGGGTCAGGCTGTGTCCATGTGTCCTGCCCCAACAACTCAAATGCCTGCTGTATCCCTAAAGCTTCTAGGTCAGTTTTTTGGCACCGCATGCCACATACTGCTTTGGTTTAGGACATGTTTATGGCTACGCAGGAGTTTGAGATTTGTAAGTGTGTTCTTAGATCTCTCTCCCCTGCAACTTTCTAATCTTTATTAACTTAATAAATATTTCTTTGCTGTAGAATATACATCTGAAAATTTAATTGCTAGTGCAAAAGCAGATAAAACCAGTCAGATTTCGGTGAAACATTCCTGGTTTGTGAAGAAGAGATCTGCTCATGAATCATTATTAGGATGGATTGAAACTAAACATGTTATAGTGACTGTTTTGAACTGGCTTGACTTGATTTTCCAGGGAAAAATTGACATTGTTTCCTTATAAGAAAACTGTCAGCACAGAGGCAGCTTCTTGCAACTGAAGTATGTAGATTATATTTACCTTTTTTTAGAGACAAGCCAGGTAATCGTTGTGTTATAATGACACTAACAGGACAGAACAGCAGTTAACTGTAGGTAAAACTATACTGCCAGGGATGCCGAGATGGAAAGCAAAATAAGGTGACTTTTGAAATTACAAGGATCACAGTGCAGTGATCCCATTAGAAGATTTACTGTCTGGAAACACAGCCAAGCGTGTGAATCCATCCTAGCCAGAGCTTAGTTAGGTGGCAACCTGGTGGTGCACAGAGACTGGCTCCGGAGCCTGGTCGCCTGCAGATCAGACAGTTCATACGGCCGCTGGCTTCGTCTCTCGGGAGATCAGCCATGCGGGAAGTTTGTCTGTCATAAGCCAATGGCGATTGCCCCATGTAATCAGGAAATATCTAATGACTAATTTGCACCCCTTTCCAGTTGCAGTTTGGTAATGACGTCTTTGGAAGCTGTTGGCTTGTAGCTTGGTCTTAAAGGAAATTACATGATCAAGACATCGCTCTGTCCTGCTCCGTCATTCCCCCCTCTCTGGAATTTCACCTCTCCAGTAAAGTTTGTATCACTTAGCCAGCTTCGGAAAGGTTTGACAAAGGGCTGTCAAGGGATATCAGCCAAGTTAGTAGGAGGTCGTGGAGAGTCAGCGTTGGATGGAGGGACAGAAAGCACCAGACCAACACTGCAGCTGAGGGAAAATCTATAGCGTGAGCTGTGCCCTTTCCCCCTTGCAAGCTGGCTGGTCCAGATGTTCCTGCGAGCAGCCAGTGCGTAGCTTGGAGTTAGCGACCTCCTGCACTGTCTCTTGTCCAGCTGTTTAGGTATGATCAGAAGGTGAAAAGCGCTGAGGAAATGTGGGGTGGCTTACATGGGCTTGGGGGGAAGTGGAGAGGTCCCCAGAGAGGCAGCTGTGGACTGTGGTCTGCTAGAGGGCGTGGGGGTCGTGCGGGGGTCCGGAGGGTGTTACACGGAGCAGGCTGGAAGAAGCATACACCTTTAAATCTGGGCCTGTTACCTTCCCGGGAGTCGTATGCCATCTCTCTTTTTTTTAGTTGAGAACTATGTAATTATTTTTAATGAAAATGAATTCTCCACTGATGTGTACATGAAACTGTGCGTAAAGCTGATACATCATGTAACTTGGGCTTGCGTCTTCAAGACAAAACTTTGTAGTAGAGGTGCTCTTCCAGGCTCTATTTTTGCAGCCTGACTCAGCCTTGTGAGTAGTAATAGTAGTAGTAGACCCCAGTAAGTAGTGTTGTGTGGTTTTTTTGAAACCAGTAGAGTGGCAGCTGAAGATGTTGGAGCTGGCGAGAGACAGGGGCATGCTTTCCTTGAACACTAGAGAAATTTCTTAAGAAAACCGTAAGAAATACAGCTGCTGAGAATGGACAATTGCCCACAGGTGCTTAGGGGCAACCACGAAGCAGAAGAGCTGGACACCTTCCCTGGGATCCCTTGAGGGTAAAGGGCTGGAGCCACCATTCCCTCCAGGCCATAGCACCACGAGCATTGTGCTGCGAGTCCCCGGTGCGGCTGCCCCAGGGAGGTGCCATGTTCTTTGCAGGACAACAGTAATGAACACAGACTTTTATTTGCATATGTGCATTACTGTGCTGACAGGAACACACACACCTGAGTGACCTTAATCTATGGGAATCGGGTGCTCTATTCCCCCTGCATAGACCTCCGTGCGTCCGTAGCTGGTTTTCTCCTAAATATAGCCCTCACAAGCTGAACAGCAAAACTGAGGCTTACACTGTACTACCAGGAAGAAAGATTTGCCCAGCTGTAACAAGCTGAGGCAGTAAACAGTTAGCACGATGTGCAGGTCGTTGAAACTATCATTAGCAGATCCAGCTCTGAATAAACGTGGAGAGCAGATCTGTTGAGTAAGAGATTGTCACTCATACACGGTCAGATTACGTGTTGTTCTTGGACAGTGCACATGAGTAAGGGCAGTTTACGTGGCAGTGCTTGGTTTGATGCTTGGATGACTCTTCACAAGATCTGAACCGTCAGACTCATTCCAGAGTGGTTACTGCTGAGGAAATTCCAGAAGAAGTCTCCGGGGGTCTGAAGCGTGAGGCTGTTTTGGACGCGGAGCAGCAAAGTGTGAAACTCGGCGGTCGGCTCTCCCGCAGAGGCATGTGCTGAGAGGAGCAGTAGTCAGAGAGGTTGTAAACGTGCCGAGTTGTGGTAGGACATTACAGAGCTTGGTCCCGTGAGTCAGCACTTGCGCAAACAGGCCTGGCACAAGGGAAACGGGTATCTCTGCGAGTGTTTCAGAAGGCAAGGGCATCTGCCAGAGCAAGGCTTTGTACCTGCAGGCTTCCACATAGCCTCTAGCTACCTTCCACGTCAATGTGGGTAGGGTCTCCTCAGTCCAGATGACAGCAGCAACAAGGCTGAGCTGTAGATGGACTCTCCTGGATTCTACCCTTTCCTCTGGCTCCCCCCACTGCCTTTGGCACATTTCCTTTTAAAGCAAGGAAAAGATGGTGAACATCACGTCAGCCAGAGTTAGAAAGCCGAGTTCTTCCCTGCCTGCTGCCATATCTCTTTCGTTATCGATGAGTCTGTCATGCATTGGCTGCAGGTGGTACAGATGTGCTGGAGTGAAGTTTAAATGAGTTATCATGAGCGGTGGTGTCAGTATAGCTGCGACAGAAGTCACCAAAGTGCTTGTATTTGCCTCGCTGAAGTCACCATGCAAGTTACCCACCTTGCTTAGGTTCTCTGGTAGGAGCTGCTGTGTGAAGATCCTCTGAAATCCCTCGGTGTCCGTAGCGTGGGCCTCAGGGCTACCGGAGCGTAGAAAGCCGTCCCAGCTTAGGCAGGCCCTAAGGAAATGCAGGCAGAGCATTGCTAGCCACAGGACTGAATCCTCTGTGTGTTATCTGGTCGTGAATTCATGAAGTGCAGGAGGTGATTCCGTTGCTGTGCCGCACGCTTTGGCTGCTTGCCTTTCCGCAGCGGGTATTTGGCCTGGCATCTGTCGTGGGAGCAGCCGTTCACTGGAGGCAGGCCCAGGAAAGCAAAGCAAGAGACAAGCTCTCTTTCATTTCCGCAAGTGAGGAATTTTCCTGACTGCACAAAAATGAGTTTGGACAATACGTCCCAGACAGAAACCTTAGGTCAACTGTTTAACATCGCCCAGAAACCATTTCACATGGGCAGTCTTGGGAAGGGCAGGGGTGTTCCCTGACAAGTCAGGTGTTTCCTCCAGCGCTTTGATTAGGAATGAATTATGTTCGGATTCGTAGAGAGAGCTAGAAAAATGTCAAGTCACTGCTACCCACCAGTGTCTGCAGTTAGAGGGTGTATACTGCTGATGTCCCTTCGTTTCCTTATTATGATGTGACCTTTTTTCTATGCCCGTACTGCATTTCATAGTATTTCCTAGCTAGGATAGGGTGCTGTTCCCTAGCACCTATGACTCCTCCTGCAGATCTGCCCCTGTCCTGAGGTACAAACATATAAACATCTCTGCTCTCAGAGAGCCGGTACTGTGGCTTTTCAGTCTCCGGGAAGATTTGCTGGAGGTTGTAGCCAAATGTCAATACCATGCTACAATTCTGTGCAAAATATGTTTTATGTCAATCAGATGTTATATTTCCTTGAATTTCCTTGTGTGTTTGTCTAGGTTTGAACTGTTTCCAGTCCATATGCCCTTGTAAATAATACCTGAAAATGTAAGAAACACAAGGGTCCCACTGTTCAACTTGTGCCACAAGGGACCTCAACGCAGTTTTGTCAGCTGCATCGTGGCACACATCACACGTTGTTGTGCGCTCATTTCTTTAATACCTTTTCAGATGTTACCGTTTGCATTTAAAATGATGTTCTGTAGCAAACGATGGTCAGGGTTTTCTTATCTGTCTTCCTGGATCATCACCGAGTTTTAACATTCTGGAGTCATTAGGTCTCTCTTTTTCCCCTCAACAGAGTTAGAGGTTCTCCTTTACCTGTGCTCACTGGTGACAATAAGAGCATGAACAAACACACTGTTAATAGCTGGAAAGGAATGTGTTTGCATTAAGCATTACCTTAGCAAATGTAAAGGGTGGCTTTGACATCAGTTTGTTTGTTAATCATTTCTCCATTTTTCAGTTTCAAGGGCCAGCTTACCTTTCCTGCAATTCCGAATGGGATAGGAGTTATTGCCATACTGTGACCTCACTTCGTGGGACTCCTGGACATACAAAAATTTCAAAAAAGCACATAAATTGACTGGCTGGTGGTGGGCTGACTGGTTCTGGTATTCTGTACCTAACATATAAGGGCAAGAGAAGCTTCATTTTGAGGACAGGAGTAAATTGTTCGAGCAACTTGTTCTTACCCCCACTGAGGGGGAGGAATCCCCAGGCTTTCTCGTGGCAGCTGTGATCCTGGATAAAGGTTACCATTGGCTGACTCCTTCCACCCCCACATAGCTCTTCAGCTGATAAGCCTTTGAGGTCATCAGAACTCCTGGAAGGCATAAAGAGCTCTTCTTGGCATTATCAGCAGCTGAAAATGCTCTGTGTTTTATGATGTCCCGCAGGTTTTTGCCCTTGGATCTGTAAAAGCATCAGGAGCAGCTCTTTATGCAGAAGGTGGAGTGGATTTCTTGCTGTGGACTGTTAGGTCCTTGTCTGCTGGAAGTGGGTAGGTTTTCTGATTGCTGGGGCAGGTCTTGGTCCTGTGATATAACCGTACTGACCGTGCAGCTGGCTGCTGCTGCTTGTCTGCCTGGCTCTCGCAGCTGACAGCAGGACTTGTGCTTTGCCAGGGCCTTGTCCAGGCATGATGCAGCGTACCCTGTGAGAGCTGGTGGTTGTCCCAGCGGTGTTACCTAAGCGTGGGAGAAAGGGTGCAGAGCCAGCAATGTGCTGCCCTTGTGCTGATACTTTTTAGGTAGTAATATTTTTCAGTGGTGGGTAGAGATACGCAGGGCTCCCCAAGGAGCATGATCAAAACACTAATAATAAGTGTGGGGTTTTCTAAGTGTAGAAGCTTAAAACAGTATTTTCAGTTCAAGCTGAACAGCTCGTGAGTAGTAAAATGCATGTTTCATTTCAGGGCATTGTTAACTAAACCAAGGTTTTTGCTTCCCAAGGGGACCCCTCAAAGAAGCTGTAAAAACAAAGTCCTCCCATCATTATACTTTAAGCCTGATAGCAAAGATTTCCCTTGACTGGGAAACAAGCTGTTTCAAAATAAATACATAAAAAGTTGTTACATTGGCAAATAGCTGGAAGTAAGGCAAATACGAGTCTCTTAAAAAATGAACTGTTCACCCAATAAAAAAACTCAGCCAAGAAAAAACCCTCCCAAACGTGGGTTAAGCCCATTTCAATCCAACTAAGTTTTCAGGTTCAGTGGAGCTGAGTAACTTTTGAGGGTGTGCTTTGGATAGTTGTGGTCTTTTGGTTGAAGTGATGACATCAGTTGAGACAGCAGTGACACGAGACTGGTGACCACATGAAAATGGGAACACTCGTTGCAATCATCACAAAATCTTTGAAGTCTTCTCGTATGACACCCGCACTTTAATCTTCTATGTTACTTTCATTGGTTGTGTTGCAATGGAGGAAAAATGAAGAAGTCATACTTGGCTTACACCCTAGGAGATAACAGAGCTGCCGTCTCAGGGAATACCCCCTTAAAGCACTTCCTGTGCCACGTGCAGGTTCATTCTTCAGCACACCTGGACTCTGTAGTAAAATTGATTATATTGTTCCTGGCAACAAAAAGAGCCTGCTATTTAGTTGAAAGGAAGGAAGGAAAAAATAATATTGATAGGTTTGCTTAATTCTCAGGGGATAATCCAAAACAGCATACAAAACAGCAGGAGGGACATGTCTGTGTTGCAGCTTGTTGAAGTGAGGTGTTTAGAGAAGGAGGTGTTTAGAGGAAAAAGATAGATAACTTTTTTGATAAATGTAATCACCACTGAGGTTACTGTCAGTGGTTATCTTCATCATTATCTTGTATTTATCTCTTTTTTTTCTTCTCCTTTTTAAAATTTTCAGATTGCTTGACTTCAGATAGCCTAAATACACACAGGGTGCAGGAATATGCAAGGAGACCGTGCTAAAAATTACACCAACAAATGCGAGCACACCCTTTTTTCTTTCTTAAAATTGCTAGTGAGTGCTGGTGTCAGGAATACACAGAGAGCAGAAGAGTAAGCAAGCTAGACAGATTCTTTAGAAAACAGGCTACTGAAAAAAGCAACTTCTGATTTGCTTGAAATGCAGCATTTGTACCCTTGGTTTTCTTCTAAATAGTCGAAATTCCCATAAAATTAAATTGATTTGGACATTGACTGAAAAGAATCATTTCGCTTCTCTCCAAATACTGGTTTGCTGTGAGATCAGAGTAGTTTAATTTGGATGAACAGTTTGCCATCAGCATTTGAACATATGCTTGAATTTAACAAAATAATTGCTTTCCAGCGAAGTGTTTCTGTTTGTCTGAATCCTCGTTTTTCTGGTGGAGCACTGTTCCACCAGCGCCCTTTCCAGCTGGACAGCCCTGCCTTGTGTTCCTGGTGCGCATCATCTGAAGCAAACTGTACTCCCTGCTTCTCACTGAGAACTCACTCTTGCAGGCCTTATCGACGCAGCATCACCTATTTGCATAGTGATTTTACTATCAGAAGATATTTGCATGCTCTCCTGCTGCTTTTCCCCCAAGCAGGAACAGCGTTGCGAGAATTTTTCAACAAGGAAATTATTGTATAGCATTCGGCCTGCCAACAGGTCAAGCATATGCAGATAAATTTACATCTCTTTGCCGTGTTTCTTACTCAATCTGGTCTCCTGCTGACTGTGGTGAAAGATTTGGGTATGCAAAAAACACTTTTTTTTTTTTTTTTAGGTGTTAACTAGGAGTGGGTGAAGCTAGAGTCTTCAGTATGAACCAGCTGCAACAATGCCTGTTTTCTTTGGCTCTCCTTTTATTAAAATGGTGTTCATGGGGAACAGTGCTTACGTAAATTCCTTTTTTTTGTAGAATGACGGGCCTTGCTGTCAGAGCTGAAGTACCAAGCAGAGAAAGCCCAGAGGGGACCAAGAGAGAAGCAGGAGTTAGGGCAGCCTTGTGCACTCTCCCTCTCACGGCAGGAGCCTGAGGACACAGGGCCCCCACCTGTCCTAGCTTTCTGGAAAAGGAATTAGCAGATAGTGAGGAGCTGACAGAATTTTGACAACAGGAATTCAGTGAGTCAGCAAACACATCTTTATTGGCGTGAGCAGTGGTCTGCTGCTGGCGATGTCTGGATTAGTCAGCCAGGAACCAGCCTGGATTGTTTGTGTCTCAGTTATTGATAACTCAAACATACAGCTTTCAGAGCATGAGACTTCTTCACAAATCACTGGCTCTTCGTTATTCGTGTTGGGTGGCTAAGGTGCCTTTCACACAAAGACAGGACACCTGCGTGGACAACCCCTCCTTTTCAGTGAGAGCAGCTGAGCTGCGTTACCTACCAGTTAGCACTGTGGAGGCTGATGGTGCAGCAGTTCTGGGGGAGGTACAGGCTACAGTTCAGACCCTTTCAGTGAAAGAGAACAGAGCCCGTGTGCTCACAGTGGACTGTGCTTGATGTTCAGCATGCCCTTCTGCTTCCAGGTACAATATGCTGTTGACAAACTTCTGCCAGACCCCACGTGGCACAGTGAGGTGCAAATTAAATTTTGACTCTGGTGTTCTGCTTGCAAATATAGTGAACATTTGTTCTGATTTGGCAGGAAGAAGGAAGTAAAAGTGTATAGAGTGTATTCTGATTTTATTTGCACCCATTTTATGCTTGTATTGTTATGTTTTGGTGCTGGGTGAAGCCCAAATGCAAGCTGTCCCAAGGCATGGTTTCTGTCCTTACTGTCTGATGTTCAGTAAATTATTGTTCTTAGAAGCAAAGACATATGCTGGTTCCTGCACCTGTGTTTCATTCTGCAGAGGGAGGTGCTTCACCCTCCCCAAGATCAGTTGAGCTTTTCCAGCAGCTGCTTCAAGCGTTGACATGCAGGCATGGGATGTGTTTTATGAAACTAGAATCCTTTCACTTGCTGAAATACTCTTGACACTTGTTTAGGTACCTAGATCTCCAGGTCTGACCAATAACTTCTTTACAGGGCCATCTGCTACTGTCCCGGCAAGATGACGTTTTGGAGGGTCAATGCCGGACTGGTTTGTGAAGCAGTCAGCACAGCAGTGCTGGTTAGGCAAGGTGCAGGCGCCACCGCCATCGTGCTTGGGTTTGTGAATAATACTGGGACCACAGCATTGTAGTTTACAACTTATCGAGATGTTGTCCCAAGATTTTGGTGGGAGGAGGTATGATGTATCCTGACCACGAGGGGTTTTTTTCTATGCAAAAAGTGACAAAAAGGTTAATAACTTCTAGAAGCTTCTGGTGGGTGAAATTATTTTGTGGAGGAACCTCAGACTTGGGCTTTAGGTTGTTCAATCAATACTGTTCGTAACTGTAGGCAGTAGCATCTACATCAGATGTGACAGAAATTTGGAAACATGGGCAATTCAGGTTAGGAGCTCTTTTTGCCAATAAAACCGCTGAATAAGTATACTGTTGCCACTTTACTTTTTCACTCAACCAGTGTAATAGTTTTGCAATAAAAGCAATTCCAAAAGAATTCTTGCATAACAGGATGAGAAACCAAAAAACTGCACCTCTGGACTTCTGTGGAGACTTGGCCTATCCTATATAGCTTCAAATTCCTTCTTGTGGTTGGAAATCCCCATCTCACTGATTATTCTTCTGGGGTAAATTACTTATTTTTTTTCCCTAGTTGTGGTGTCTCTCACCAGCGATTTAGATCTGGTAATTTCTAGGCCAAATGAAAATTTACTGTCCCCCACAGTTTTGAGGGGGAGGTCAGTTTGCCCATCTCCTCTTTGATTTCTGCTCCCTTCTGGAACCGGCAAGCCTGCAGCTAGCCTTCCCCTCACAGCAGAATTGTAATGTTTGCTGTTCAATAAAAGAAATATTTTTGCCTCTAACCACACACATCTTGCAGTTTTCTTTGGAAGACTTCCAGCCCCTGTTTTAGAACATCATAGCTTATTTTGAACCTTCTCCGTCTCTTGGATTTCATAGTCTCACTTTCTTTTGACTTTAATTCCTTTCATCTGTTTTCTCCCAGCCCCTCTCCACCCCCACCCACCCCCACCATCTCCTTCACTCACTTCATCTTGTTCCACCAGCAATGCCGTTAGCTTCTTTGCAAGCTGATGCTACTTGTTGTACTGCTGTCATCCTTTCTTTTTATTGGTGGTTAATCAAAATTTGGGGGTTCAGTGTGCTTCAGCCAGAAGAAAAGATTTGTTGATGGAATTAGATGTTTTTCATGTAACCCCATGTATTTATTATAATGGACAAAGCATTCCTTTCTTAAGCAGCCATGCCCTAGCTGCAGTTTCCCTGCTTCAATTCCTTTTGTCTAGCGTCTGGCAAAAGCCTTGTCTTGGTGATTTTTCTGCTGCAGTAACTGCACCTGCACCAGGCTCTCGTGTTTGCGAGGTTCTTGTGTGCTTGCCCGCCTGTGGTGCCTGCCCAGTTTCCGCACGGGCTCCCGTTCTCCCACCGATGTCCGGCCAGGCAGCAAGTGTTCCTGCAAAGCCGGGTGCTGGGTGGCCAGGCAGCAAGTGTTCCTGCAAAGCTGGGTGCTGGGTGGCCAGGCAGCAAGTGTTCGTGCAAAGCCGGGTGCTGGGTGGCTCCCATGGCCGTTGTCCCCGCAGCCGAGCTCAGCCCGGGGGCTGTGGCAGCCTGTCCTGCCTGGGGCATGGTGGAGTGACCTGCATGGGCCCGTTGTGCAGCTTCAACTGGACACTGGCAAGGCTCTTGCTGAGTCACGGGAGGATTGTACGCGCCTAAACCAACTTTTTGTTTTGTTGTCTTAGTGGTCTGACCTTAATCTGAGCCACAGACCCGTTCTCTGAGGCCTGTCTTTGAGCCTTTCTTTTTGATGGTGTTTTCTGGGTGTTTCTGTGTTCTGGCGTCCTGTATTCGGACTGCACAATGTGAGAGGCAGAGATCACCCGATTACCTACGTAGTTACGCCCTGAGCCCTGCGTAGTCTGGAGGTGTTGGCACTTCCCACCCTGAGCCTGGAGATGTGACTGCTGAACTCCAAGTGGTTTGCCTCTGAGAGAGGATGGACAACATCTTGCTGTCACCACCTGCTGCTGCCTCTGGTCTGTGCGTTTGCTTCAGCAGGCACGAGTTTCCTGCCAGTGAGGAGAAGCCATTACACCAAACCAAACCCCCTGAACGTCTCCAGCCGAACAGTGGCTTACCAGCACCCTGCACTGGAGCGGGCAATCTCCGAGGGGTTTCCTGCTCTCCATCAGAGAAACAGCAACAGCAGAGCAGTTGGGGTGCGCAGGGCTTGGCAGGGGATCGTCAGCAGAGCGGTCAGTGCACGGGGTGGAGTGGCAGGCTGCTGGGTGGAAGGGCTATGTGCTGTTTAAGCTATGGTGGCACATTGTCATGTATTCTACAGGCTGTCCTCTCTTCAGTTGTACAGGTCATTTTTCGTTATGCACCATTTTGAGAATACCAACCACTTGTTCTAGGCAGTCTCTCTTGCATAATTATTCAGAGAAAGGTAAGTAAGTGCGAGTGAGGGCTCTTTCCTGTGTCACTTCTGTTTATTCTCTCTCTATTTCGCCTGTATTTTCCTTGAAAGTCAGATTCCATCTTTTTCCTGGATGACACAGGGGGACTTTGAGAATGAACTTCCAAAAATGGGAAGTTTTCCAGATTTCATTTCTCAGGGACATACTAATAAAAGGTTCCCATAACATATGGAAAATAAGAAGCTGCCTGCCTCTGCAGAAGTAAGAGCAAGAAGCGGTCAGCTTCCCTGCTTAGTTCCAGTGTGGGGAACGGCGCAGAAACTTGAACTTCTCAGCTGCAAGATCTTCGCAGTTTTTCGTGCTGCGTGCTGGGTAGATCCTGAAGCACCTGTGAAGCCTGAAGCAAACAGCTGTATTCCCCCAAAATTTGTATCTCCAAGATGCTGGCAGCTTCCAGTGAACGGTGTCTTGCCAGGAAGAGTTGGGCTACGCTCTTTTTTTGAACTGCGGAGTTCATAGCTGGAGAACTGTGGGTGCTACTGAAACGAGTCATGGATGCACACTAACAGACACGGCTGCCAAACCCTCAGTAGCATGGCGTCTGCAGCAGTGACCTGAGGAGGGGTGACAGCAAACCCGACGTGGCTCAGGGAGTTTCAGGAGGACAGTGACAACTGCAGCCAATTGCATTTTCTAACCAACGCGATGAACAGATGTTTTAGATGTTCCTGTCTCAGCAGATAGAAATTAGATGCAGATGATATGAACATGGACTAAAAGCTCTCTGTTGCAGAGTACTAAAAAAAAATTGGTTTATCTTCTCTCTTCCAGATGCAAAACGTAACTGAGTGCAATCATGAGATCTTTAGTGATCTCAAATATTCCACTTTGGAGTAAGTACACAGAATCTGTGTTTCCTTGTATCATTTTTGATCTCTAGCAATGCTGCCAGTTCTGTGTCACTTACAATCTTTTCACCCCATAGGACCTCAGAAAAACAAAAGATCAGTTTTTAAGAAGTTTTCTTCTGTTTTCAGAATGCCTTCTTCTGGAGTTCTAATCTTACGTGGTTACTTATAAAACTGCTTTTACATTTGTTTGGGGGTTTTTTTTTTAATCAAATAGATGGGCCAGGTCTGAGGGGTTTCTAGGACCCGTCTCGTTTAGTCAGATCTAAAAGCAGGATTTTCACAATGTCCCAGATTTTAGGCCTCATTTTGAGGTGCCCAACTGTCCCCTTTCACAGACACCAAGTTCACATGCTCAGGCTTCTTTCCAGCACCAAGGGAACAAGTTCTTATTTGTATTCCTGCCCTCAAAAGACCAGTTTCCCTCCATAGTTCATTGTAGAACCTGTAGTTAACCTAGTGAGACCTGCAGATAACCTCATCACTTTTTGTGCCAAGTGAGAGACCTAAATTCAGGGTTCAGGGAGGTGAATTTAGGAAACGGGAGAAAGTTGCAGTGAAGTCAGATATTACTTTGATGAAATTGTTTTTGCTTACAAAGAAAGTACAAAGTCATTTTTGCCTGGATGCTAGTAGCAAAAAATTTGTTTACACTGCTTTTTCCAGAAGCAATTTGCCCAGAGTGTCCCTAGTGTTTTCTGAGGAACATATTCTCAGTGCTTTTCTTGGCTGAGTGTACATGTTTGTTTATATTCTGCTCCATTTCCGTCTCCAACCTTGTCTTCCCAGTATGTGGGAAAGAGATGTTTTCCAGCTTGGTGCCTGATCCTGTTCCCTGCATGTCCAGGTTTCTTTCCCATGGAGACGAGGAGGATATGGCAGGGGATGATGAAAATCCAGGTGTCCTGACAGGGAGCTGGGATGGAGCTGGACCATTTGTGCAGCTCCAAGAGTTGGGGAGTGCTCTCAAAACCGTCATTTTAGGTGGAGCTGCTGGCTGTGAGTATTACCCAGTCTGGCTTACGGCGGTCGGTGGCATCCCTTTACTTGTGTCTGCTTTGCACAGGTCTTGGTTTTGCCCGGTGAAATGGGCTTTTGTTGTGCTGCTATTTTTTTCATCTGGAAAAGGTATTAGTTGTGCATAAAAATTTTACTAATGAAGGACAGTGATTGTATCTATTAGTTTCAGTAGGATTTAATCTTAACCCATGATGCTGTATATGCTGTATTTACTCACTGTCGTTGTCCTCTGAATCAGCGTCTGTGGTGGTGCAGCCCCCCCGCCGGGCCACCTGGCGACCTTGGCATACGCCAACGTGGTGACTTGGCTTGGTTACAGCAGTAGTGAGTTGGGGTGACTTGGAGCTTTCCTTGTCTTGGTTACAAGAGCAGTGAGTTGGGACGATCGGGCACTGCTTCACCGTACCTGAACTCCTGCTGCCTGGGTCGTAGCTCTGGTGGGTAGATGCCAGGACTGTGCAGTCTGGAAAGTGCTGGAATTGTACGGTTGCTGCTAAGATGCCAGAATCACCTAACACATACTGTGGGCAGAACAGAATAAAAACCCGACCAAATTCAATGATCTTGTGACCTATAAACAGCGTGCCTAAGTGAGGCCCTTTGGGCTCTCCTGGACTGCAGTGGGCTGTGACCAGGATCTCCCTTCGAGTGGGATACCTCTCAGAGCTAAGTCTGGATCCAGCCAAGCTCTGAGAAGGAGTTTGGAAGCAACGGGGTCCATTCCGAACCTGGTGACTCAACAGGAGGGTCTCCCTTACCCTTTTCTGTCTTTAGTATTTGTATAAATCATTCTAACTCGCTGCTAACTAGGTTTTCCTTTGCATGTTCCACCCGTGTGGTAAGTAACAGAGTGAACCTTGCCATCGAACTAAGTCGCAGTTTTATAAATTCCTGCTAAAACCACTTTTTGCTCACACCTTTGACAGTGATTCTTTAAGCGCCCAAACCACTCATTTGCGACAGTAACTCAGAAGCCACGTGGAGGTGTGCTGGGATCTTGATGCCATCCATCCATCCAATTCTTCTAGTCCTTCTGCCGTTCCTCCTGGTGCATCCACGCCTGGACATTCCCCTTCATTCTCTGTTCAAACTAGCTTTAATGTTGATATCGCAAGCCTGTGCAGCGTGAGGCACCCAGTGATGTAAAGCCACGTGTGCTGAAGAAATCCTCATGCTCATCTGGAGCTCTCTGCAGATTACTTTAAGTTTTTCAGGAGCCGGTTCTCATGTGTTGTTTCTGTGGTGTTTGCAGGGGTAACCACAGCAGCTGTGAGAGCCATTGACGCAGCAGGTAGAAAGAGGAATCCAGTTCCGGCCTTAAGAAGCACTGAGGGTGGAAATATCCCAGAACACACTTGTTTCAGATAGGTAAGTACATACTTGGAGGCTAGTTCTGCTTGGAAGTGAGGTGTCTGTGGATTAAAGAAATCAAGCAAGTCTGGCTCATAAAGCAAGTTTCATTGTTTGAAAATAAATTTTCCAGAAACACATATCATCCAAGGTACTTTGATATCTGCTTCCCATCTCCATAAGGCGGCTAGGTGTGTTGGTAGGCGTTGGACAGGGAGTCAGAACTGAGCTGCTGGGTCTGTTCAGCAGTCTAGCCTGACACTGTGACAACGGTTCTCGCCCGCAAAGTATGGACGCTGGATCCACTTGTCTGGCTCCTCCTCAGGCAGTGCATTTTTCAGCCTGACATGTTGGTATGAGATACTTTATTTCTGGTTTATGGTAATATGATGAGCTGTCAGGATTCCTAATGCAGAAAGCAATTATCCCATCTATAGCTGTGTAGATGGCTGCAGATGGTAGGAGCCTCAGAGTAGCAGAAATATCCATTTGTACGAAAAAGTAGTTGCCGCGAATGAGAGGTTAGGTCACTTAAATGATCGCTCAGAGGTTTTGCAAGAAAAGATTGTACTGAAAATTTAGAAAATGGGATCTGACAAAGTTCATTGGCAAGGTTCACTCTATTATTAAATAACTGCAATACAAACTCAAAGGAGGTTTTGAGTGGAAAATGATTCACACAGAGTAAAAGAAAAGCGTAAGGGGTAAGGGAGACCCTCCCGTTGAGTCGCCAGGTTTGGACTGGACCCTCTTACTTTGTAAACTCCTCAGAGAGGACCCTAGGTGCGGCTGGATCCAGAACCGGCCTTGGACCACAGCGGTTTATGTCTAAGGAATGTGCTGAGTGGCAGTTCAGGGTGTGCTCACAGTTTAAAGAGAGAAAGAGACTCACAGGAATTTAGCAGCTATTAATCACTGGTTAACTTAGCAT
>Ga0181612_112684_pt1 | contig 18676 bp, 9 predicted proteins | sample HoacroProtozoa21_FD_119630 | JGI IMG/M metagenome (GOLD analysis project Ga0181612, IMG submission 119630) | Hoatzin crop microbial communities from Cojedes, Venezuel. Combined Assembly of Gp0051906, Gp0051904, Gp0051908
CAGTCACCAGGGTCTTCACCTGACTGCCATGACTTTTCAAATATGATGGAGAGTGGCTTGACAATGACATCAGCCAATTCCCTCAGGACTCTGGGATATATCTCATCGGGTCCCATATACTTATGTATGTTCAAGTTCCTCAGGTGGTCATGAACCTGATCTTCTCTTACAGTGGGAGGAACTTTGCTTCCCCAGTCTTGTGGTCCATCCACTTGAGAGATGTGGGAAGAGCGGTTGCCAGTGAATACTGAGGAAAAAATTTGTTGCATACCTCAGCTTTCTCCTCTTCCGTTATTACAAGTGTGCTAGTCTTGCTCATCATGGGGTGGTACAAAATTTTGTATCATTTTAAAGATTTAGCAGTTTATAAATATTTCAGTTTTGCATGCATCCTCTTCTTCTGTATTGGTAAATATTAGAGGTCTGAATAGAAGTGGAAGTAAAGAGAAGAAGACCATATTTTTTCTTTAAAATTCCTATTGAGATAAGTGTTTTTCATAAAGTAACATTAACTAGCATAACTATAAAGGAAAGAAGTGCAAGAGAAGCAAATTAAAATAGTAACCATTCAGACATCATCATGAATAAATATATAAAAAATGGAAAATTAGAATTAACTCTACTTGGATAACTGGAGAAGGTCATAGACCTGATTTTCTTCCTCCATTTTTAGCATTATGAAATAGAAAAAATGGAGTATGAAATTAAAAAGAAAAGGCCCCCTCGAGCCTTCCAAAGGCTCTGCAGTGCTTCACTGGAGAGTGATTTTGACATAGTGCTACAATCACGGAAAAGTGTCAACACCATTACAGTGTCCTATTGAAGAGCCTTATGGGCATTTTAATGAAAGGAATAATGAATGCCTAACCTAATGGCACCTTCCCTACTTTATTGTTTTGTAACCGTAAAAAGGATGTGCTCAAAAGTAGCTTTTAAGGTTCCATTTATACCTGGTCCTTGTCTATATTTTGTTGTTACCTACTGGTGATTCACCTACCCCTGGAGATGTTCTCTAAGCCAGGCCCATGTTGGACCTGAAAGCTTTTGATGCAGCTGGGCTTCAGCTGCATCGAGACACCAGCATTAGTCAAGGCCTCTGGCATGCTGCCCTGTAGTGTGGACCCATGCCTTGTGACCCCCAGTCCAGCCATAAACTTGTAAGAGCCGTGTGCCCTTAGGGCTACACAGCAGCCTACATGTCCTGTAACAGAACACACTGTTGTAGAAAATCTGGCTTACACCTGAAGTCTTCAGAGAGCTGACATCAAAGCAAAGAACATGGGCTTTTGAGAAATACTTTCTCCATATACATGCACACACAGGGACCTCTTAGAAGTCTTCTAGTTCCCTGTGCTGGAGAAAGGACCAGAGTTTGCAACAGACATTTTCTTAACTAAAATAATGTAAGCTGGATATCTGTGCTGTGGGTAAGTCATCTTCTAAGGTACCAAATCATCAGACAACAGGATTTGGAGGATGGGGCAAGGGAAACACATAATGACAGAAAAGACAAGAGGTAACGAGGGGAATTCTGATGGAAGGCAAGGAAAATAATTGTCACAAGGTGAGTGGATAGGCACAGACAGAGGTGCCCACAGAGGCTCTGGAGTCTCCACCTGTGCAGATACTCAACACGCTGCTGGGCAAGCCCCTGAGCAACCAAATCTAACTCCTAAGTTGGCCCTGCTTTGAACTCAAGACTGACCAGATGGCGTCCAGAAGTCATTGTCAGCCTGAATTATTGTTATGATTCTCTGACATGCTAGGAGAAGGGATTTTAGGTTCTTTTTTCACATATGTGAATCCCTCCCCCATGACATAAAATAAAACAGCAGTACTATATATGTTTATATTTCTGATGTAATCCAAACACAGAAGACAGTCATATATTCATCACACATGCCATATTTGCTTCAGAAATGTTGCAGTCTGTACTAGAGACAAAGGCAGGTGAGTAGTATTGGGAGAGGACTAGGTTATAGCATAATATCCAAACAGGGAAGATCATTCCAGATAATGACATTACTGTATGACAGTACGGTTGTCATTTGCACTGCACATCCACATGGAGAGAATGGGACAGAAAGCTCAACAACAGCACATTTATTATCTCTCACTAGGTCTTAAAAAGTAAATACAGCTATTTGCTGTGTTTATTTGCTGTAATTAATCTCTTTTAGGACCCAAATATACCACAAAATATTTGGGAAAAGTGAAGAAACATTACAGAGGCAAAGACATACATTGTGAGTGCTGCATGGCTTAGTATGATCAATATTTAACATTAGGCTCAGTGGCACAGGATTCATGACACTGAGAATGAAACTGGGATTTGGCGTCTTTCTGCAGTAATATAACCATTTAAGTGAATAATCATACATTGAATTTCTTCATTTTGTTCACTCCAGTTCCAGTCATGCATTATTTATGTGTGAATTCTGTTTCTGAAGGCACTAATTTAACTGAAAATATTGAGAGGACTTTACTTGTCCGTGTTGCAACCAATAGTTTATGGGGCGCACGCTGGATTCAAAATACTGGTGCTCAGAACTGTTGCACGTCACAGAATCATTCCAATCATACACACACACAGAAGAAGTCCCAAAGGTATCTTCATCCCTGTGACTACACATACACCTGTACAGGCAAGCCACGAGTAGCACGGAGCAGCGAGGCATCATGATTCTGGTTAAGGTCCTGTGGGCTTTGCAAAATAGATATCTATCTCACTCAAAAGGCCCAAAACCAAAAGAAAAATAAAAAAAATCCCACTAGTCTGGCAGTGGCATAAAACAGATAAATAGCACCCTTTTCCTCTCCTGTTTGAGCACTGCTCTGCCAGCTTCTGCTCCTTCCTCTATCTGAAGAGACAAGAGTACATATGTTTCAGCTCCCAGAAACAGACTGCCCTCTAAAAGGCAGGGTATTCTGGGAACTGGAGTATCCTTCCATCTCTGCTTTCCTATTAAACATTTCAGTGATTTGGAAATTATTGAGAATTTTTGAGAGAAATCCAGATAAAATCTGACTAGTTTATCAATTTGGGCATTGACCCAGAAAGAGGCATGTGGAATCCATCTAATCCCTTGGTGTGCTGAAGTTTTATATGCAAAGGGGAAAGGTCTCATCAGACGAGGATGGGACATGACAACACAGAACTCAGTGACTGGATCCTGCTATAGCTGCAGGGGGTTCAAGCTCCAGCAGACAGAGAAAAGAATAGAGTGATCTCCTGTCTTCTTTTCCCAAACAATTTGGTAATGAGTTGGTCACTGTCACTGAGTTGATTATTATTTGTAGGTGAGGAGGGGAAGGGCGAAGGATAGAAAAAGGTGAAGTTGCTGCAGACACTTGATTTCAGGAGCAGATTCACAGCAGAGACTTAGGGACCACTTCTTTGCAGCCCAACATCAAACCTTCTTGAGAACTGCAGGCTTTTTAAGCATCTTTCTCCTCAGCTTTTTTGATTTTCTAGCTTAGGCGCCTTCTTGGTCAATTCATCTGGTTCTGCAATAAATTATGGCCATGCCAGCCTCTGGCTAAAAAGGTACACAGCTCAGTATCCTTGGAAGAAGGATGCCAAACGAAAGCAAATATGCTGAAGGAATGAAAAATACTTTTTGCCAAGAGCAGAGTCACGGATGATTCGCCATTCTTCCACAAAACACAGTTTTTCTCCAGGATCTCTAAGCAGATGAGGCCCTGCCACAGGTCTCAGTAAGACCCTTGCACTCTCCGTCCACTGCTGCAGCAGCCTGGCTACCCTGAGGAACAGCAACACACCCTTGCCTTGCCACAGATTTCAACATACAGCTATAGGGGAGAACTCAACCGCCCTGGGAACAGAAATATTTTCCCCCAGCAGTGCTTCTCCTCATTTATGACAGTGAAAAGACATACCAAAAGAATAATTCTGAGAATATTAAATATATGCAGGTAAATTGGGAAGTCTAGCCTGTGTATACCTTGGCAGAGAGTGCAAGAGAATTTGTTTTCAAAGGTTCTGACATCACAGAATCGTTAAAAAACATGAAGAGACAGGGTTGGGCATCAAAGGTGTTTTCATAACTAATGATGCTAATGCATTTATCCAAATGTCTTTGCCTTAAACATCTTAATAGAAATGACACTATTCTCTGCCTAAAGTTTATATAGTCTTTCAGTAAAGCCAGTCTTGAAATCAAGCTGTGTTTCAGATCATCCAAGTAATGTTAATCATTACAATACCTCTGAATCACTGGATATGCTATATTTGACTTCTTTATCGATAGCAAACAGAAGAACATTGAAATGCTTTCAAAGACCTAAACAGCCCATTTTATCTACTTCAGTCACTACTCGCGGGCTCTTCACTTAAATATGGGAAACTAATGAAAACTGCAAAGCAGGAGGGATTGCTATTTAGATAACCATATACTAGCGTTTGTACATACCATTCCTGCCGCTGCAGTTTTGCATAGGATTGGACTTTCTGCTTTGGACAGAATATTAACTCCTGCTGACCTAGGGCTAAACTCACCCAAACGTTACTTAGATTGAAAGCACAGATTACAATATTATTAAAAAACACATCTATAATTATTCACATTTAATTCTGAACCTAATTTCATGCTGTATGGTAAGAGTGAGCAGATACGTAAACTCAGCATGGTAGCCACTTAAGCATAGAACAATCGATTAGCAGGAAGCACAGGCAACAAAACAAAAAAGGAACTAAAATGGAAAGTTTGAAAAAACAACACATTTAGATATCAGGCTTCAACATTGTCATTGTATGAGGCACATGTTCTTTGGAGAATGGAATTCAAACCAATTTGAAGCCAACAGCACAATTTATAAAAGGTAAAAAATAGGACAGGAATTAGGAAAGCTGAGATGGAATTTGAGGAGCGGATATGGAAAGACATACAGACACAAAATAATGCATTATGTAAATACCTGTGGAGCAGGATGGTTTTGAGAGAATCAGTGGTTCTATTGGGCTCTCAGGGAACGAAAGGAGCAATAAATGGAGATGAGGACACCACATCCGTTAAAAGCACTTTATGTCTCAACCTTGTCAGAGACAATGTTTGTTCTCCTCATGGTATAAAGAGGCACTGTCAGCAATTAAACTTTCAAGATTTTCTTTAAGAGCTTCTAGAACAAAATACTTTAATTAGTCTTGGGCGGCCAAAGAACCAAGACTTGATTCATGAGGGCAATAGTGGTGTTTAATTGCTGCATCATCACCACTCTCTGGCAAAAGTAGACCAAACTTTTGACCCTTGCAGCTTTGATCCATGGGGTGTGCTCAGGACCCTGGGTATTGTGCAAGGAAACTCCCTGGTCCTGAGCATGCTGAGGTCCTCAGTGCTTGATTGTGCTCTTTATGAGAAAGTTTTTCCTTGATCATCCCTCACAGACATTTTGCCTCTTCTAAATGCAACACCTTGCATGGGCCACTCCAAGCCAGACTTTCAGGCACTATGGGCCACCAGGACTGTGGTTAGATATCAGAGAAATGTCTCTGCTCTCTTGATATATCAAGGAGAAGCTCTATTTTTGTGCTGTCTGATTGACTGACACTAGCATGAGTTTTCAGCCCATGAGAGAGACAAGTCATGAGGTTTTTTGAGACAAAAGCAGTTCAGAGAAGTACGTAGACTGAGGGACGCCTACTCAATATCAGACCCATCTGCTGAACCACCTCGTGGCTGATCAGGGATTTTAGCAATTCAGAATCTGGCACATCCCTTTCAGATTAGGCTATACAACCCCCTGCTGCTCCCCGTGTTTCCTTTTTAATTCACTCTAATGTGCATTCAAACCACAAAAAAGCTAGGCTGTTGTTTCTTATTGAACATATAAACCCTGTTCATGCTTTCTCTGCTTCAGTTTGGTGCAAGGAGGAGCTGGGCACAAGCTCTCTGGTCCCTTGCCATCAGTGGGAGAGGAGGGTGCTGAGCTCGTCCCAGGGGGGCTGAGCCCACTGCGAAGTCATCTCCCACCACAGCATGCCAAAGCATTTCTATTTTGTTAACGTGCACCCCTGGTGGAGTCTTCTTCCTCTTGGTTTGTAAGGAGGTGATGGGTGCAGGTTTATTCATTCTCTGTCAGACAGAGGGAGGAAGCATCCAGTGCTTGGTATTGTTTTTGCTGTGTCATCTCATTTGTGCTATCAGCATGCCTGCTTGCTCTTGCGAGGCTGGTCGTGTGGGGATCCTTTCAAAGGCGACTCTGGCAGCCTTTCCTTCCGTTCAAGTATTTCACGTCTCCCTCTTCTTCACTAAACAAAGAGCCTGTGCCTGCTTCATCAGTGAGCATGACAAAACAGTTGCCTGCCCACAACATGAACCATTTCATTTGGATGGCAATGTATGCAAATCTGATGTCCCATTTTTTTCAGCAGAAATTATATTTTACCATTTTAAGATGCTGGTTGTATAATCTTTCTATATTTCTAATTTTAGTGAATTGTCCTGACATTTCCAGTATTGCAATAAAATTAATTACAGAGCAAGACTGTGAAGCAAATTGATACAGATGTGTATCTGACTGTGTTACAGAAATAAACGTTAGTGGAGGTGTATATTATGTAAAAAGAGAAAGTCACTCTCCAGTCTGAATAACTCAACCATCCTACAAGAGCGTTCAACAGTGAAAGACACTGACAGTCGGGTTTGCTTCATTTACCTTCTCGCTGTCAAAATTTGCACTTATGTGCAGGAAGAAGTTTCTTATGTCTTCATCATTGATGCTGCTTCTGTTTACTCTCTGCTGATCATTCAGAGCTTTTGAAGTTATGGGCATCCTTGTTTCCTCACATCAATTGACAGCATCATGAAGCAGTCTATGAATTGTCATTGGGAGCAAATCAAATGCCACAAGGCCTTGTGCTGATTACAGCTCTTGATTTCTCGGTTGTCAGCTTTGGCAATGGTACTTACCAAGACAGCTGGTAATTCTTTCTTTTTCCAGCATTTCTTATGGGCATTGGTTTCTGGGGATGCCTGGTCTCCTACCTGAAGCTTCAGGAAGACCTTTATTTTTAGAATTGTGGTTCTGAGTGGAAAATTAGCCCTTTTTTCTGGTGTGTGTTGGTGAAATTGCCAGGGTGGGGACCAGACAAAGTAGGGAGCACAGCCTAAGAACTAGACTCAAAAAACTCTGTTTGTTACAGCAAGAAGTCTGAACTTCCATTCTAGTAAGCAAGTAAATCAATACATAATAAACATAATGTTTACAAGGTTATAAATAGGCTTCAAAGTAAACACTCCATTAAGATGAATGGTACAGTTTGCACTCCTCTTAGAACTATTGATTCAGTCTGGATGCCTGTAGATTCATGAAAATAGCACTGCAGCATACACATTTTAGAAGGTTTTCTTTCGACCAAGGAATGCTATCTTTCAAAACAAAACAAAAGTTGAAAATGGTACAAGGCAACTGTCAGAAGCTGCTCCACACATTTTCAGCTTCATATTATTAAATGATGCAGATTTTTTTTTCCAGTAATAAGATTCTGCCACTTAAGGAATAGCAATCAAACTGAAAAAAATAAATCAACTTGGAAGAAAAAACACAGTCCTGTTTAAAAGTACAGTCTTACTCTATGCGAGGCAACCTTGTGAGCAGTTTTGAGAACATTCTCTTGATGACAGGCCTTAATTTTTATGCACATAACCTTCTCCTTGTTCATTTACTTGTGGAATATCAGAATCTATTGATCATAAATGTCCCTTCATACTAGATTGTGATTTTTTTAAAGAGATGGAATCATGTGTCTCAACTGCTCATTAAAAAGTTTGAGGGTTTTGTATATGGAAATAAAGTTCTAGATGAGCCACTTTTCATCCATCAATTAGACAAATAGTTCGCACACAAGCATTTTCACTGTGGACGTAAAGCCAGGTAAGATTAATACAGCCGTTGCATTCTGTCACTGCTTGCATGAATGCTCTCCAATTGCAAGTTCATTTTTGGTCATCCACACTACAAGTATTAAAAAATATCACTCATAGGTTATGGACAGTAATTTCCAAAACCACAACTTTTTCACAGAGCATGAACTTCAGGAGCTGGTGGAACCTCTTTTTTATTTTCTAACAAACAGGTACTCCTTTTGACCATTGTAGTCCTTCATGGAGACAAGTTCTGAAATAGCAGGATATATTATTGAGTCAATGATTTCCATTGGTGCTAGACCATCTTTCTTCATATTTTGGACACAGTGGCATATTGTTTAGCATCTAGATTGCATATAGATATACAGGGAGGGTCTTCAAAGGACCAGGATGTCTTTCCTTAGCTTTGAAAAAATTTGAGATTGCCTACAAGCAAAACATGACTGATGGTAACGTTTTACGTAATGATATCCAGTCAGAGATCCCTTGAACTGGGCAACAATAACAAAAGATTATAGCATGACACACTACCTTTTGAGATCTCCTGGTGGTTGTTCGGGTTGCAGACCCTGATGGGGAGGTTGGTCTTTCACACTGAACAATCACTGGAATAGTTTGTAATGTCTCATGTTCTCAAATGGTTTCCAGAAGGACACTACTCTCTGATTTCTCTGCCTGGACCTAACTGTCCTGCTTTGAACTGTATCAGTCCTAAGTTTATTCTTGGTACCTCTTCTATGTTTTTGCATGCAGTTTTGTCTCCTACTTGAAAAATATAAATCTGGCCTAGCATTACCAGCGTTCTCACATGATCCACACGTCTTGGATAAAACAGTGGTCATTTTTTATGACTTGTGCTTTTGCTTATAATTATCAGCATCATTCTTCCATATGTGATTGATTCAATGGATCTTACTCAAAAAGAAAGCTGTAGGCAGAAAGCTAATGTGGGGTTCAAGAATGTAAAGCATTGAATACAATACGGTCTTAAGCAGGAGTGAGGGTGCCAGTGGATTGGAAGGAACACAAGACCGCTGCTTTCTGCTGCAAGATAGATAAATTTGAGCTAATTGTTAAACCACTGTTTCAGATTTCTATTGATAATCATCCAGCCTTCACAAGAATACTATCATATCTTGAGCAGTGAACAAAATTCGTGGGATGTCAGCTTTCTCTCTGCTAATTCACAGAATACCTGAGTAGCACTCTGTGTGGGTTTGAGGTTGGAGCTGAGCTGTTACCACCCGTTTAAATTTAACCGTTAGTTGTGTTTAAATGTGGTATGTTTTTGTCCCTTCTGCGCTACAATTTTTCTTTGAAAAATATATTGCAATACCAAGGAACCCTTCTCTTCTTTAGAAATTCCACTGAATAATTTGGTTTAAAGGCAATAACATTTGGGTCTCTGCTGTTTCAAAACAGGTTAAAACATAAATTAAAAGATACAATTTATAGTTATCATATTTTATTCAGCTCGTTCATTTTATATTTCTTCAATTTATTTGTAAATAAACTAACCACGCCTAAAAAAGACAGGTCTTTGGTTTGCAAGTCTAATTGTCTCACAGAACTATGTGTGTCTGGATTCAGCCATATGAAAGAGTCTCGTTGCCACATATCTCTTTCAACTGGTCTAGAATTAAAGCAGAAGAGAGGAATGGTCCTGCCTACTTACACGGACCGTCTCACTGGCAGTACACTGGAGGACATTCCAGTAGTGCTTATTGAACTGCACCATACTGCTTCCCAACATTTGTCCAGAATCCTGTAGTCTCTCTATCACATGTGGTTCATGAATTCCAACTGTGTGAACCCAGTGGTTTTCCTTATCAAATCCATTGACTTGTAGTGACTCAGATGCTAGATAACACCATCATCATAAGGCAAATGCCTTCTTATGTGAAAATAGCACTGATATGGTAAGAAATAAATTAGGGGTACCATAGCGTCTTAAACATACTCAAAAAAAGGAGGCATGGTCCCTCAGAGAGTTTGTCTTTTTAATCTATAATCTGAATGTCCATTTCTGTCCTAAAAAGTTCTCTTTAAAAACTTACACTGGCTGGCTTTACAAAACAGAGCTGTTCCTGCTCCTCTGCTTGGTAAAGGCAGTTAGAGGCAATGCTGGATAATGGGCCAAGCAGACCCTTGGCATGGAGCTCTCTGGGACGGAGAAATTTCCAGTGTTTAATGGAAAGTGTGGCAGATCTTCCTGGTGGAAGAATAAGGAAGAACTTCATCAGGAATCCTCATCAAGATGTCCTTCCCCTAGGGACCTTGCTTGCAGTTTTCTCAACTTCTGGTTATTTTTTAAAGTATGCTGAGAAGGAAGTCATTATGGGGATTGTGTAGATGTGAACACTGTGTTCTGCTAATGGAACTTCAAGGATGTTGTTTTGCACCTTTCCTAAGAGGCCAAATGCATCAACTTTATAATATACTCAATCTGTAAAAGCATTTATCCTTAAAACTCCAGTCTCCTCACAAAGACAGGTCTCCTGTTAATGGAATTAATTAGTAGAGTTCAGCATACGAGCAAATGAGAGCAAGCAAAGCCAAACAAAATCCTTTTTTGCTTTAGATTTTTTTTTAATGAAACCTGTTGGCTCTTGCCTTGCAGACCCATCCCCCTTTACTTGCTGCTTGTTTCACTGCCATTATGTCTAAATTAATGATGTGTTTGGCAGTCAGACAACTGATCCAATTGGCTGCAATGTCACAGTTTGAAAAAGCTCATCAGTCCTGCAGCCTACTCATTTTTTATGACTGACATTAACACAACCATTGAACAGTGTGCGTGCTCCCACTCTCCCCGCACACTCGGCACACAAACAACATTTACATTAATTTGGTGAATATACAGTCATGCTCACTGAGTATGGGGAGCTCCACTGCAGAGGAGTGAGAAGGGAATCATTGCTGGACAAATAGTGACTCTGCAGCTGACTCGGGGAGCCCAGCCTGGTGTTGCACAATCCCTTCCAGTATAAGGGCAGATACATTTTAGAAGGGGAGCTCCCTTAAGTGGACAAGCTAGCATAATTATATTTCTAACTACTTGGCTGCAGCAAGAAGGCAGAAAAAACAAAGCTTTTCATATCTAAGTGTCTCTGGCACTGATGCAACAAAGGGATTTACATACCTCGCAGTGCTAAAATGGACATCCCTCTCTTCCACCATCCAGATTATTAATGACAGTATCAGATAGTATAAAAACCAAGACAGACTCCGGTGAAAGTCTATACAATTTAACCTTCCATTTTGACAGTGAAACATCACTAACTACTCTCTAAGTACACTTTTCAAACTCATTTTATACATACCCATTAATTTTTTTGTCTATACAATTTTTTCCTATGCTTGCTTATGTAAATGTCATGTGAGATAGTGTCAGAAGTTTTACGAAGATCAGAAAAATAGCATCTATTGTTTCTCCTCAGTGAGCAAGGTCTGTTATCCAATTTGAGAAAGAAATTATGTTTGTTTCACATTGTTTGTTCTTGGCAAATCAATGGTGACTGTTCCTCTTCTCCTTACTTTTCAGGTTCTTAGAAATATTTAATTTGATTGCTCATTTCTTTTCAGGAGTTGAAGTTAGTCAGGTGGTCTATAATTTCTCAGCACCATTTCTTTTAAAGATAGAAACCATGGTTGTCCAGAGACAGTTTCCTGGTAGTCTATTCACCTTTCCCAAGTTCTCAAAGATAACTGTGAACAGTTATAAGATTTCATCAGTCAGTTCAAGTACCCTCAGAGGAAATTCATCAGGCTTAGCTGATTGAAAATCTCTCATTTATGTTCCTTCTCTTTAAGAGGCTGAGATCTTGCTTACCTTTTTGCGGATGGAATTAGTTGTACTACTTGCCACCTCAAAACTGACCTTTTTAATAAAGGGCAATGCAGAAAAACTTATTTCAGTGTATTTTCCTAGAAGGAATCTTTAATACTTAAGCGCTGATGTCATAGGCATTAGAGCTAAAAGCATTTTCCCCTAGGTTAAGTGGAAAAATCCTGGGAAATGAACAAATGGACATTTCCCCCTTTTAATCCTTTATCCTTCATTCTGTGGTGATTTTTTTCTTGAACTTTCAGTATGGCTACACATTTGCAGCAGTATTTTCAAGACTATTGAATTCTAATTAGTCTCACCATCTCACTTTGTCTTGTAGGTAAAACAATTTCCCTTTTCCCAGCCAAGAACAAGTTAACGATTGAAGCACTCACAGTACAACTCTTACATGTGTATCAATAGGATGATGTCCACTCAATTGTTTTAAGCACAGAAGAGTGCTATCCTCTGAACCAGCAAGCCCAAAGCTTTTCAATAAATCTGCAAGGATGTAGCAGATTAAAGACAATGGGCATCTTTCTCTGAAGCATCTACTGCTAGTTTCTTTTAGATATGTAATTGATTGGGTCCCTCCAATATACTAATTTCTTCTACGTTGTTAGCAACAACATCTCATTGAATATGCTTTGCTTCTGGACTGTAGCTATACTAACTGTCTCACGGCAAGGGTAAAAAGTTCTCTGACAACTGGTTCACAACACAAGGAAAAAGCTGAGAACAGCAAATGAGACCACCCGTGCTTCATGCTTCAAGTTTGAGAGCTCTGCAACAACAAAGCTTACTTTCTTATTTTAAACTTTTCATTGCCACTCAGTTTTGCTATGCAAATCAGGACTTATAGAGGACAAGCAGAAACTGATATGACAATGAAATGCCTTGGTTCTAAGAAAATCTTTACTACTTTACATGCCTGATCATTTAAATGTATGTCAAAATTAGAATTATGCATGTGAACCAAAAATAGTCTGAGTTAAATATCTGAAAGATTTTCTAAATGCAAAAAAAGTCATCAGCCTTCTTGATTCACATCGAAGACATGTGTTTTACAGGCCTCCGGCAGAAATATTTTAACCTTCTTTTAAAAAAATAATTGTTTTGTCCACTTCTGTCTTTGTGAATATATATATCTAATTTTTCTATAACTAATCATGCTTTTCAAAATAGGCATATTTTCATAAAGTCAGGTAACCTCCTTGAAGCAGATTTTCCTGGGTAAGCTACTGCTGAGAAAAGAAGCGCAAAAGATCTGGCAACTAGTGAAAAAGGTTACATGAAAAGCACAACAGCAAAATATGCCAGTGTGGAAGGAAGTAGGAAGCAGAGGAAGATGAAAATATAGAGTCATTTGAAAATCAAAACACAAGCAGGGAAAGCATGATATGACAAAGGATATTGCAGAGTGGCCTTTTAATTTCACTGTAGCAATGATTTACACTAACTCACCCAATACACCGTTGTGACAGATTAGGAACAGCTCAGCTATGGAGGCATTATCTTCTAGCAGTGGGATGGTAATGAACAGCAAGGGGCTCTTTCAACCACTCCAGTAAGACAAATTAGAGCACCTCCATCTATACCCATAGAATGTGTATAATGAGACAAAGAAAACAAGGAGGATAAAGTTAGAGGTATTAAGTGCAAAATTAATTGACACCAATAAGGACATGCGTTTGAAATCAGGAGAAGATAAAAGAAAATATAGGTTCATGGTTTAATGTGGGAGGACAGCAAATAACGGGCATACAGAAAGATGAACCTTCCAGTGTTTATTTTGCTTCAGTCTTCATGAAAATCGTTAACTGAAAGCAAACGTTACTGCAATTCATTTAAAAGAGAACAGTATGAAGGCCAAAACAGAGAAGGGCTGGGTTCAGTAATATTTAGTTAATTCAAATGTATTTAAGTTAGTGGTTCCTGATGAAATTCACCACCAATCATTTAAAGAATCACCCAGTCAATCCCTGGGGCACAAGAACTAACTTTGACAACTTAAGCAGGGTGGAAAAAGATTCAAAAGACTGCAAAGGAGTCAGCATAGTACCTATCACTAAAAGGGGGGAATGGGACCATAGCCTAATTCATGTCAGAAGCAATATTAGACAAAGAATTAAATAATCAATGTATAAGCATCTTTAGGATATTAAGATGATTAAAACTGCCTACATAGATTTGTCAAGAGTAAATCATGTCAAAACAATCTGCTCTTTCTTTGCAGAAGGAGAGCTGCTCTGGTGATTGCAAAAGATACAGTAATACCTGTGATATGCCTATACCTTGATAAGGTTTTTCGATTTGGTTTGCATATCTCGGTATATACAAATCATAGAAATATGGTTTTGATAATATCACCATAAAATAGATGCAAAATTGACTGAAAGTGCATTTAAACCACAAATGCCTCAAATGCGTTATCAGCATGGGAATGATTCAAGCAGGAGTCTGCACTGATTTGTCCTGGACCCAGTTCGATTCAATGTGTTCAGGAATGACTTGGCTGACAGAACAGAGAATACACTTAAGACATTTGTGGTGACACACAAGGGAAGACGATATCAGAAATGTAATTGATCTTGATACATTGGACGTCAAACCTGAAATTCAATAAAGACAAACACAGAGCACTACACTGAAAAGAAACATCAGATACACAATTGCAAAATGAAAAAGTGAAGAGGCAGCGATCCATCGGAAAGGGACCCACTGCTACAGCAGTTTGATGAGTGAATAGGAGTAGAAGTTGTGACACTCCTGGGGAACTGAAAAAAAGGCAAATCTAATTCTGGATGAAAGTCAGAGGAGCGTCACAGGTAAGAAACACAACACATCAATTCTGCTCTGCTTCCAGTCAGTCAGACATCCACTGCACCATGACGCCCCATTTGCTCGACACAGAAAAACACAGAGCGTTTAGAAACAGGCTAAAAGTCTGAAGGCAAAAATCAAGCTAAGAAGATCAGCAATCCTTCAACATGTAAAAGCAGAGAGAGCTCTGTGATGGGTAAACAGAGGCAGCTGTGGCAGACAGCTGGAGGCAGCTAAACGTCTGTGGGTTACTCACAGTGCTATGCCAGGGCCCTGGAAAGCCAGGCCGTCTGCTGCTGTTGCCACTGCCAAGAAAAGGGCTTGGGTGGGTGGAATTTGGGCTATTCTGGGGAGGAAGAGGGGATCCCAGAAGCAAATGTCACTGTTCGGGATTGGAACAGGAGCAACAATGTCAGTTTTCTACATCTTTCCACTTGCAAGCACAGTCTGGATTCAGCCTTTCCCTTTGAAAGTTGACTGTCACCTGTCAGTCTTGCCTACACCATCAAGAGGCTTTGAACTGCGCTGTAGAAGGCATGTATGGAAAGCATGGGAGTCAGTTCTTGATGTCCACCCAGGGAAGCATGACAAGAATTTAAGAGCTTTACAGCAGAACAAGTTTAGCATAGATATTAAGGGAAAAGTCCTAAAGAGAAGCACTGGAAATCATTGCCCAGAACATTATGGAATCTCCTTCACTGGAGAGATGAAAAGCCATTAGGGAAGATATATATTAGCATCTACAAGCGGGTGTGTTTGTTGTCTCTCTGGGAAGGAAGACAAAGAAATGACATCCTGAGGGCCCTTTCCATCTTCGCATTTCTGAGTAATAACATTTCACTACGTCTCAGTGTTTTACTGGGAAAAACTGTGAAAGCAGCACATTGCACCCTTGTGCTGACGGCAATTTTCAGAGCCCCTCTGCACAGCCCTGGGACAAATGACTGGCAGGAAAATGTTCAGCATCATTTTTAGCTAGGATTATATGGTGTGTGACATCAGCCCATAGAAATTGTTTCTGGCTTCGCTCTCTGGCATCAGTGAGGAAGTGCTAAGTCATACATCTGTTTGGGAATGCAATCACATTATTGTCTCCTGACAGAGAACATAATCAACTAATTTCGGCCCTGGTATAAATGGATAACCATTTATTATAAATGGATAACCATTCTCAGTTACCCTCTGAAGAAGCCTCCTTGTCTCCACTACTGCTGTATAGGTAAATTAAACTCCTCAATTTATGTGCTCCAAATTAGTTAAAATAATTTAAAGTAGATGGAGTTAACCGCTTGGAAGTTATTTCTCAATAACTAAGCTATTAGTAATCATTCCTAGGGCTCTTTATAATCAATGTTGGATTGTTTCTCAGTGAATATGCACATCTCCTTTCTATTACTTCAGTGGAGTAACGCCGAGTTAAACCAACTGAGGATTTGGCCCACAGTATATCAAGGGTACTTCCTTTTAATTTAGTAATAATTACACCCTAGGCTAATATACTCGCAGGTCTTTGGCCTTTGAGTTAATGAAATAATACCAACATGGCCCTCAGAATCAATTTATTCAGCAAATAAATTACTTCACAAACAGGAAGTAACCTCAATTTATTATAATAAACTTCATTGTGTATATAAAAAGCAAAAAAAAAGACAGGGGAGATGAACAAGTAGGAAGATAATTTTTAATATGATTTTCTAAGGTTCTTATCTCCCTAGTATGTGATAACCCAAACCAAAAGTGTAAACCATGGGCACACACACGTGCACACACACACAAACAAATCAAATTAATCCAAATTTCATCACCTACCAAAGGCCTCACAGAATTATTACAAATGCTGCAAAGCGATGAGAAGCAATATATGTTCTGCCACCCACAAGAAGAATTACATCTCAGACTAGATTAATAATAACCTGGGAATGTATATCTTCCATTCTCCCAGCAAACTAGAAGCGAAACTGAACACGTGGTCTCAGAACAAGAGCATAAAGAAAGAGGTGATAGCAGCTCCTTTCTTCTAAACTCTGCAAAGAAAAGTTGTTTCACCTCCCTCTCTCACACCTCTTCTTTGTGGAGGAAAACTGTCAGGAAGAGCAAGCACAGAAAAATCATACAGTCCTTGCTGCTCATTATCTTAGACTGAGCTAATTCTGTTGACTACCACACAACTATATCCACATAATCTTAGAGTCACACAGAGAGAGAATCAGGTCCTGCCGAAATCAAAAGAAAGTGCCAGAGTCTTGTACTTTAAACATTGTATCCAACAGGAAAGTTACAGGGGATGGATTTTTAACTTTTTGGTCACGTAAAACATGTGCTTTATGCAGTGTTATGTGCATATCCCTAAGATAATTGTTTCTAATTCACATCTGTTCACATCCAAGTGGTTTACTACAGGTTTTCACAGTACAACTGTAGGAAGAGAATTTTGCCCAAAGCAAATGGTCCTAACCTGTTCAGTATGAAAACTTTTACCATGCTTCCAAAGAACAATTTTGTGAAGGACCCAACTAAAGTGAATTTTTAAAATACGACAGCCAGTATTGATTTACATACGTAGACCACCGAACCAGAGTAACGTTGGTATTGCAAATTATATTTGCACTCTCACAAGACACGAAACCATGCTCTTGAACAGAAGTAAAGACTGGTTTTGTGCATGAGCTATAAGTTTCAAATATTCTGAAGGGGATGCATTTACAGGCATTTTGAAGAAGACTAGGTTATGTGATCATTTTGCATTATAAGCTTGATAAATTTGTGGTTTCACATCTTGATAGGTATTTGGGTAAAACTAAACGGTTCCAGCTGACTTTTTCACTTGATTTTGAATTTAAAGATATCTGAGTAATGGTGGAGAAGAGAACAGATGAATTCTGCAAATAGTGGAACCAAACAAAGAATGTGTATGAAATGTTCTGAAGAATAAATATTATATTTTGCAAAACATATAGCAAGGGAATTTAAGATGTGTGCTTTATTGTGTAAACTTTCTTCTTCAAAAATTAATGTGTTTTTCTGCACCAGTTTTATATAAGTAGATACATTAACTTAGAGTTTATATATGCATATGCAGACACAGATATTAATTTTAAATAATTATATAGATATGTACAGTTGCATAACAGTATCATGAGGTGGCAATATCTCTAATCATACAGCCTTTACTAACTTGAGCTTAGTGCAGTCTTTCCTATGAGCAAACATTTCATGATTCTGTTCATGTCATCTCTATTTAATGAAAATTTAAGAAGACCATAAATGGTTCATGGAAATCAATATGTAAGTGAGGAATGTTCTGAAGAAAATAGACTAGATTTCATTATAAGCTGAGTATTGTCTTCTTGATGTATCCAGTGACAGAGATTTCCTGGAGTGAAGTCAAGACAACAATTTTACACAATGTAAAATGGTCTGAAAGTGATTAGTCTGTGAGCTCCAAGGAAGGTTTTTGGCTTAAGTGTAGATAAAAATAAAACCTTACTAAAGCTGCAAGCATACAAGATAGTGTTTTGAAAATCAGATGACAGCTACAAAGAACTCCATATTAATTTTAAAAATGGAAACTGTATCTCTCTTTAAATCTTTTGATGTTCTGGCAAGGGCCCAAATAAGAGTGGGAAGGTGTCTAAAAAATACTGTGCTTAGTCCTGCTGACGTTGCAGTAGCATAAGCAGTACTAAGATTGAGGGAGACATTTTGCTGAAGTTTGTGCTGCATTGGTAAATTAAATATTGAGGAAATCATAAAACATGTTCCTTTTGATCATCCCTTTATAAAGCTTACCATCATGTTTGCAGATTCAAAACTGATACCATGAATACTTCCCAGTTTGACTTGTTGTGAAGGTTTTGTAGCCTTGCAGAACCTGCTTATGGACGTACTCAGAAAGGAAAGGAGTCACTGCCAAATCTGAATTCTTGGCAGACACCAGCTACACATGCAATGGACACGGATGGGATCCACCCAAGAGTGCTGAGGGAACGGGGGGAGGAGGTGGCCAAGCCACTCTCCATCATCTATCAGCAGTCCTGACTAACAGGGGAGGTCCAGGATGACTGGAGGATAGCTAATGTAACACCCATCTATGAGAAGTGCCAGAAGGAGGATCCTGAGAACTACAGGCCTGTCAGCC
>Ga0181612_149285_pt1 | contig 18676 bp, 8 predicted proteins | sample HoacroProtozoa21_FD_119630 | JGI IMG/M metagenome (GOLD analysis project Ga0181612, IMG submission 119630) | Hoatzin crop microbial communities from Cojedes, Venezuel. Combined Assembly of Gp0051906, Gp0051904, Gp0051908
CGTCCCGGGAAGTGTGAAGGCCCAAGGGAAAAAAGAAATCAACCTTTGCAGGGGGAAAACCATTTCTTCCAAACCAAAAATTTTTAATTAGGAAAAAAAAAAAAAAAACAAAACCACAAAAAAACCAGAAGAGCCTTTGGGCAGAAAAGCCTTTCTTCAGGTCTAGAACAGAAATGCAAAACATCAAAGCTAAGTATCAGTTAAGAGAAACAGCTCTGAATTTAACTAAATATTTTAATCTGTTTCACATCTGAGAGTAAAGGTAGGTGGCACCTGTGGAGGAAATAAAAGTGTTAGTGGACAGAGGAGTGGGGGAGAAATGTCAGAGTTGCACCTCCTGTAAGAAACAGCTAATTCACCTGAGGAAAGTGGATGGGTTAGCAACATGGATAGGTGAGCAATGTGGAGGAGAAGGGAAAGTGAAAAACAGTGTTTGCAAAGTCACTACCTCAATTACTAAGTCCTTGACTTTTAATATCAAATAATGTTACAAATTTATAATCGCCTAGATTAGACTTTCCCAGGTGTTTGTATTTCTCCTCAAGTATATTAGACACCAAGTGGCTTTTTCCTTTTTGGTCACTTTTTTGTAGAACCACCTTATTTATGCCTTTCTATTGCTGCAGTATCAATTACAAAGGTAGGATTTGATTGTGTATCCAAACATATATATTTGGTCAAGTCACCCAAAAAACAGTAGCAAAAATGACTGAACTTGTGGATGAGAGGAGAGCAATACACGTCCTTTATCTTGACTTTGGCAAGGTTTTCAACAGTCTCCCACAACAGCCTCGGATCCAAGTTGGGAAGCTGTGATCTGGACAGGCAGACAGCTAGATAGGTGGACAAGTGGCTGAACTGTTGGGCTCAGAGCACGGTGGTTAACAGATCATCCTCCACCCAGAGGCTGGCGATGTGGAAGTATGACAGGAGTCTAACTGGAATGTGTCCAGTTTCCCATGTTTATCAGACAGCCAGAGGGGATGAGTGTGCTCCTGTCAAGTGTGCAGATGACCCCAAACTGGCTGTGAGACTGCTTAATGACATCAAGGGCAAGACTACTATTGACAGTCTAGAGGACTGGGCTAACAGTATACTCAAAATTCAACATGGACAAATGCAAAGAGCTGCCCCTGGCAGAGGAATAAATCCCTGCACCAACACAGACTGGAGACTGGCTAGTCAGGGAACAGCTCTGTGGAAAAGACCTCAAGGTCTTGGAAGACAGCAAACTAGGCATGACACAGCCATGTGCCTGAGCAGCAAAGGCCAACAGCACCCTGGGCTGTACAAAGAGGAACACAGCAGTACACCAAGGAAAGTGATTATAACCTTTTACTCTGTGTTTCTTAGCCCATATCTGGAACACCATGCCCAGTATTGGGCCTCTCCATGCGAGAGACATATTGATAAACTAGAACAAGTTCAGCAGAGGGCTATCAGTAGAGTTGGGGGCTGGGAACACGTGCCCTGTGAGGCTTTTTGCAGCAGCATACAGTGGGAAGACAACTGATGGTAGTCATGAACCGAAGCAAGCAAGGTTCTGATCACCTACAATGGAGAAATTTTTCATGAAATAGTGAAACAGGTTGCTGAGAGAGGCTGTACAGTCTCCAGCCTGGGTGGGTTTCAAGACCAGACTGGAAACGCCCCAAGCAACGTGGTCTGATCCCAAAGCTGAGCGTGCTCTAAGGAGGAGGTTGCAATGAGACTGCCTGAGGTCCCTCACAGCCTGATTCCATGATTTACCGTAACTGTTTCTCTTCTCTGAACCTTTTTCAGTCCTAATACACCCTGCTTGAGGTTTTGGAGCAGAGGTCAAGAGGGGAAGAAAAATTAGAACTGTGCAAAGTATTCCAAATTTTGGCAAATCAGTTTTATAAAGGACACAGTATTTGTTTTGTTCTCTATTCTTTTCCTCAGAGTTTTAAGACTGGATTTGGGGTTTTTTTGACCTCTATTGAGCATTAAGATGATGCTTTCATGGAATCATCTGATAACCCTAAGGTCTTGCTCCTTTGCAGCAACGGACAGCTCACAGCCCACCATTTTATGTACGAAGCAATGGCCGCTTCCTCTGTATCTTCGTCACTTTACAATCACGGACACTTCATGAGCCTGGAGTTGATCTAAGTATAACAAGAGCAACTGGCTCCTGTAGAAACTTGACAGCAGGACCACTAGAGTGCCTCAGCAAATATTCCCATAGGAGTTATTAGTAAGATCAAATAGAGGGATGAGAAACACCTTTCATAACCTTTCCTTTCCAGTGACTGTGTGGTGGGTACAAAATACCATGAGTGTTGTTTTAACTTAAATTCCTACATTCTGACAATCTTCTGGGTTACAATCAGGTTACACCATCCTCTTTTTTTATTAGATCTGCAAAAACTCATAGATTTACTAAGGAGATATTCTTCAGCTCATTTCTGAATTTGCCCTTTGTTTACAGGTTATATAAACAGATCACTGGTTCTCTGTACATGCTGCTTTACAGCTTCCTGTGAAGAAGCTCCATGTTTGTGAGCAAACTGTCCATCTGATGAAAAATACATGCCATCACAGGAAACATTCAAAAGCTTTTGAAAAGGAAGATGACATGTGCAGAAAAGCCCAGGATTAAAAATGTTGGCTCCCAAAGTAAGGCCAGAAACCGTGACGCAAACTGAAAACAAATACTAAGGAGCAGTCTGCTCCACCTTGGCCAGTGTGCTTGAGAGGAACACATGGTTCTGTCCATTCTTACAGATGCACCAACTCATGTAAGTAGTTAGACTTAGGGTGGAAGGTCTTAGGGTGAAAAAAACCCCAAACCTCTCAATCTACTAGTGCTGTATATGTAGCACACTCATACTGGGTGTGTACTCGCAGACAGAGGAGAATCAAAACCATTAATAACATACACACAGAACTTCCCACCCAAAATCTTATTCCATAGTGTGTACTTCAAGTGACATAATCAAGAGAATGTCTGATGACCCTGAAGAACTAAAACGAAGGACAACTTGACACACAGAAATTTTTCTGTATTTCCAAATATATTGGCTATTTTACAAAATAAATGAAAAAAAAAAGAAGAGAAAGACTCCTTAAATACTACATGTAACAGAATTCTGTACTTTCCCATTCGTGGGCCAGCAACGGGCAAAGACCAGCAAATCTTACACAGCAGACAGCAACAGCATCTGCTGCACTATGCTAGAGAATAGGCTGAAGCTCCCAGTCTATCTGTAGGACACAGTGTATGTTAGTCACATGAATTTTTAAAGTGTGTTAATAGAACTTCTGAGGCATTTAGGTAATACTACACTGCAGCTCTTCTGTTCACATTAAGAGATTATCAGTCACTTGAAGGATGGCTCAAATGTCATTTGTCACTTAAAATTCATTACAACTTTCAAACCAGAAAGTGGTCACGCTTACTGAGATTATTCCCGTGTCTGGAACAATGTTGTAATATGACAATAACAACAAAAATGTAATGTTCACGTAAGTAGCTCGTGAAAGAAAAATAATAACTATTATGAGCTCATTTTTATGTCCCTTTTTAAACACTCCCAACATTGTTTGTATATCAATATGATAAATATTTCATGCTACAAGTCTTCATGAAGTTTGACATAGGACTCATTAAAAGCCTATTTATGTGACCACAAGATGATTAGATGAAAAACAGTTTGCAGTCAATTTTAAATAGATGCATAACAAAACAAAACTAAATGACACATACTGGAGGCCTGCCAGGACGGCCCCTTTTTCTTTTTCCTTTGACTTCTGCTTCTTCAAGCTCACTGCCAGCATCTGAATGTGCAGTAGTTTCATTTGTAGAATCCCTAGGGGGGGAAAAACACTAGATAAATTAAAATGATTTGAAATCAACAAGTATTCTATAACTGACTGATTAAATATTTAGTCCTAAGCCAGGACAAAAAAAAAGTCATCATTAAAAGGCTTGCCACATTTCTTCTGCAAACTAAGGAACTAAGCATTGCTAACCTTGGCAAAAAGCCTTACCTTTTTATGGGCTGGAATGTCATTTTATAGACTGCAAGTTATTTAAATTAACAGCTGCTTTTGAAACCATGTTAGACTTCAAAAACTGGCTATATTAAACAGCACATTCTCAACATATCCATCCCAGAATGGATCCCACTGGTATCAACTTACTTTTAGTAACTACTTCCGAGCTGCTTTCAAGGCCATGAGAAAGTAAACTGGAGTCCAATCCAGCTATCAGATCATTAGAATAGTTACACAAGTTCCCACCAGGGTTAAATCATGTTTTTAGTCACATTCAAAGACAATGGCATTGTGCAGCTGTTAATAAAGAGAGGATTAACACTGACCATGAGGCACAAAACAGAACACTCACTTTGATCTGAAGACATTTATGATTCTTGCGGTTAAAAAAACATTTTCAGTAGTACAATGCAAAAACCTCGACACTGCTCAATGACTATTAGCAGAGAAGCCCACGGTATCATTTTTCAGTCATTCCTCTTTTAGACTTAAGACCATACCAGGTAGGGAAAAAACACTACCCAATTTCCACACCACCACCATCCCCCAAGCCAGATGCACAGGTACTTCCCTGCCTTCAAAACAGACCTGGCTGCTTGAAGGAACTCAGCTTGTCACAGATCTTCTGAGGCATCAGATTTTGCCCAAGAAGAGCCCACAAGCAAAACCATACCTGTTATTGATGTGCTTTATTTTTAGTTTGCAAGACCATCAGTGCATGAGATCTCTGTAAATGAAGAGTAACTGTAAAAATGTCCTGGATTCCTTCAAGATGGGTCAAGTCTAGCTCTAACCAGAAATTTCCCTAAATCCAGTATCATCCCCTTGAAATGAAAGGAGTTAAGGTGCTGTAAAACTTGTGCAAGAGGAAGGTGAAAATCAGACCTTTTTCATTATTTTCTACAGCCTCCAAAGTACAAGGTGGTAGTCTGGTTTACAGAAACTGAGACGCTTCAGCAAGCCAAGATGTACACAGATCTTCCACACTGTCTGAGGTTTTGGGGTTTTTTTAAATTTTGTTTTATAAATCAGGAATACTTCAAAAATTTGCTTTATCACTGAGAAGGCTATTTAGTAATGCAGAAAGATATAAACATCGTTGTATCAGAATCAAGAATGTCTCATACTTCTCTTTACTGAAATTACTGTGTTGTTCCAGGTCTGCTCTAACCCAAATAATTGCGCAGAACTATGATGAATTTCCAATATTATGACATTATTTTCCAAGCTTCTCCAATTTGCAAGCACTAAAAACCCAAGGAGTCCACAGAATCCTTTACAAAAGCTAGAATGCAGCAGAACATATATGAATCTCCTTTTACAAAAGCAACTTCAACGGATTATCTCTAAACACTCTACACATCCCAGAAAGCCCAGAACCCTAAATTAAAAACAGTGTTGGAGTACATTTGGGTTCCCAAATGAGACGCTTGGTAAAACAGTATCTCTACAAAATACTGAAAATGCAGCTTTGTTGTGATAAAATTAAAGCAGCTTTTCTGCTTCATATAATATTACATTTGAAAAACTGAGTATTAAGCTCTGAATTAGCAAAAAAAGCCAGCCTGTAAAAAGACTAAAACCAAATAAAAGAAACCCCACATGTAGTTCAAAATGATTTGGTAAAATAGGGCTACACTGGTGAAAAGCAATGCAGTGAACACAGCTGAAAACATCTCCTACATGGACGGATGGATCCAGCCTTTACTCAAAGACCAGCCACCACACTGCAGCTCAGTTGGACAAAAATACGTATTGCCTCACAACAACAAAATATTTAATTAACTTCTGAATACAGAAGGAACCCCATAAAAATATCTGCTGCTTCCTCTTGCTGTAGAGAAATTAAAGCCATTCTCTTTTGCTCTCTGTAGAAAAAAATAAGCTTCTCTCTGGTCCTTACTGGAAAAATTATAGGCATGGTGTGGTCTAAGCAATACTCCCATTCCTGGGGAAATGCTGCAGCTTTGCTAGCTTACCGAACCGCCCGCCTAAAATATCATCAGGATAAAGATTTTTCTCTATTAAAAACAGATTCAGCAGTCCTCTAGGCAAATGGCTCAAACACTTCCCTTGAAACACTGGAGCTGTATAAATTAAACTGTACTACCATTTTGCATGCATCTAGTCCACAGACAGCTTACCTTTGCTACACACTCTGTCTGGGTCTAGCAAAACCTACCGAGATCTGTGTATTTAGTTCTGGAAATTTCAATTGCTTCAGAACACAGCATATGGAAGGAACATTTTAATTATTAACTACCTTCTCTTCTTTTTTTATTAAACAGGCTGCTGTCTTCAACCTAACAACCATGCTTCTCTAATATTTTTCTGGTAAAACTTCTCTGGTTTGCTGGAAGCCTTTTGGGAAAGGCTCCATAAATCAGCACTAAGGGTGAGGTTCATCTAACCTAAATTTTAGACACATACAATGCGGAAAACAGAAAACCTTAAGGTGCAACATACCTCATGCTAAGGTCAGTGTCCAAAATTGGTCAGACAGTTTGTTTTACAAATTTTCTTCTCTCTCCATCGATGGTAAGGTGATCTAGACCGAACAAGATGAACCTCACCCTAACAAACATGTGAGGCAGAGGGGAGACCTCTTCCAGCAAAGCAGGTAAGTGTGTAAAGAATAAGGGGAAAACATCAGAAAATAAGTTCCCTTCAGTACTCACATTATTTGGAGTAGGGAGACAGGATGAAGGACAACCTACAGTCCTTGGCTGATTTAACATTAAAATAAACATCGTTTCAAGCAGCAGGGAATTCTGTCCGAATCATGCAACTCCTGCACAGAAAGGCCCTTCTGCTGCAGCCCTCAGTCCCTTCAGTTTGGGAGGCAGTGCTTGCTAAGGCCTTACAGTTGCTCTGGGTACACACACATGCCCCTTTTCTTATTTCTTAACTCAGAGGAGTAAAGCATCTCTTAATTGCCTGCAGTTCTGTCAGGTTTTTAACACTCATTGAGAAGAGCACCTGGCCAGCATCCATCTCCCTCACTCCCTACACATCTTGCAGACTTGCTAGGAAGTAATTTATCTGGTGGCAGTCATCCACATCTTAATAGAGCAGCATTATCCTTTCTCTATTTTACATGTGTGTGTGTGACTAGTCACCTGAGGGGAAAGCTTGGGCTTAGTCACAATTTATCTTTCCTGAAGCTGTTGGGAGGGAAAATAATCTAGGCCTAAGGAGACCTGCCCTCATCTAAGAAAAGGAGAGGTGGTGATGCCCAAGGCCAAAACTTTCCTCTCTAAGACACCTTTGACATGAGGGAGATGTAAGAGAACTGGGCGGGTGAGAGTGCGGGAGACCTACAAGTTTGGGGTGGGCAGAGAAAAGCAAGCGATAACCCCTTTCAGGGGCTCAAATTTACTGTGCTTTTCTTTCTGGTTTCTGTGGTGGCTAGAGCATCCTAGAAAACTAGCTGGAACTCCAGGATCCCACCTAAAAACTCCGGATTTTATTTCGAAGTTACAACAACTAGCCATTGAAACTAGCCATGTGGTAATGAAGAATTAACAGACTACTGGGCAGCCCTTTACCACGTCATGCTTCTGAAGAACATATTTCCGTAGACACAGTAAATTTCACATCTTTGCAAAATAATTCAAAACAAATTTACCTTCCTTCTACTATTACATACAGCCCCAGCTATAGAGCTTATACCACCCCCGCTTAAAAACACACCACACCGAAAACCTATGTTCATGTATCAGTTTTTGTAAATAAAAATGCTTCTGTAAGCTTTTATGTGTGCTGCTGAGGTGGTTCAAGGTTCTGGCAGAGACAAATTCAGTAATTGCTACCACCAGACTCAGCCTTGTGAGAAAAAGCATTCATGAAGAAAAACGGCTAAATGAACAGGCTCATGAATCATGGATGAATCAGCTCTCATGGTTGATCTTCAGAATCTGAAGAGGAACATGCCTCATAGCAAATATGAGTCATCCCATTGAGAGAAGACTCATAACAGTCACTCACCCAGGTCAAACACACCAGAGGTTTTTTCCCCCCTACATCTGAAACACCAATAAGTAAAATTCTGTCTTCATTGCATTCTGAAGCCACTTCTATGAATCCAGAAAGATTAAACATTCCTCCTTTCATGTTGTCTCAACAAAGAAGAAATTGGGAGGGAATATTTAACATGGTCCTAAGCAAAGCATATTAATGTCTCACATTGACTTGAGGACCCTTTGTTTAAAGGGGGTAGCCAAAAAGATTAGAAAACATTATGAAAAAGTAGAAATAAGGCATAGGAGTGCTAGATTATAATAATCCTTCAAAGCTGCTTATTTAAGAGCTAGAAAGTAAACCTTGGCTTTCTCTGTGTGGAACCAGATTGTGGCTTCCCAAAGCTAAATGTGTGAAGCTAATACCCCCAAACCGAAGGCTGCTTCAGGTTTTCTCACCCTTAGCCAGACTCCTTTCTGACAAAAGTCTGGTTGGGATCTACTGAATTAGCTGTTATCACTTTCTTTGATACCTCGTCCACACTAGACTTAATGTTCTGAGCCCTGAAGACAGTCTCTAAACCTTTACATGCAAATCCTGCCAGTTTTTTTGGTAAAAAGAAAGATCTCATCTCATTTACAAGTAACCAAAACTATAGATATTACTGATGACAACATCTCACTAACACTTCACACAGTGGCATTAAATGATTCCCAGCTCTACCAGAAACAAAACAACATGCATGTTTCCTTTCATTTTTTAATGTTGCATAATATTAATATGTGCTGGCTCACCATCATCTTCTGATTAAATAACATGCCGACATCTTTAAAGTCCCTCAGGTTTTTCAGCTGGTGTGCAGAGTCACCAAATCTATTAATATGCACTTTTTAACCTTAAACTCTACGATATTTTATTCATTTCTTAAGGCTATCCAGCTTCTTGAACTGGAAATGGGAATATCCCTTTCCCACCATCCTTCCCGTGACAGAATCTCCCAGCTTTTTGTCCTCAGCACAGTTTGCAAGCACGCTCTCGCTTCTCGAATGTGGCACATCCAGGAGAATATGAACCAAGAAAAATTTTTTCCACCGCTACCCTCAAAGTTAACCAGACCCCCAAGGCCTGACGCTCCTCCCTCAGTGCCAACCCCGTCTTTAGCCACCTGCTCACCCACTGCAGAAATTAACTTTTTTCGAAATACGTTTTAAAAATACAAGAAAAAACTGCAATGCAGAGCGTGTTATTATTCAGGTCAGACAAGTAAATTTACAGTTGTCCAAACATTCAATTTCTTAAATAAAGGCACCTGAAATTGTAGTTTTGGAACATCACTCAACCTTGATAAACTGAGGCTTTTACACCCTGCGATAATTCCTATTTTCACATGTTCATTCCCAGCAAAAACCCTCACGTTAGATAATTACCGGCTGTACTTGGTTTACGTGGCAAGGTGGCGGCGGCAGGGTGGGCTCTGAGAAGAGCAGGGGCTGCCTCATGGGGTGCCCCTGAGGGAGCTCCCAAAGGCAGGGCTGACCGCTGCTGGAGGAGGGGGGAAGGTGCTGCCAGCGTCCCCTGGCCCCAGGGGAGCCTGCGCCAGAGCGGGCACCCACTCTGCCACCTTCGGAGGGCCTCGGGCTGTGTGTGTGAGCTGCAGAGTCAGGAACGGAGGGGTGACATCGAAATGGGCAAAGGGCAGGTGGGAGAGGGAACACGGTTTAGTTTTTGTCTTTGTTTCTCACCAGATCTTACTCAAATGGCAATAAATTAAATTAATTTCCCCCAAGACGAGTTTGTTTTGCCCCTGAGGGTAACTGGTGAGTGATTTCCCTGTCTTTACCCTGCCCCACGAGCTTCTTCATCTTATTTTCTCCCCCTGCCCTGCTGAGGAGGAGAGCCAGACCGCGGCTGGGTGGGCATCTGGCAGCCAGCCATGGTCAAGCCCAACACATCAAATAAAGCTCCACTCTGTTCCTGTTTCTAAAATTCCTTTCTTAATTCCACTCGATCTACTCTCTAGCTCCTCTCATAGACTTTCACTCTATCCTTCCCAATAGTTCACTTATCTAGGCACAGTGATGTTCCCATTTGTGTAAGTCACTCGTATTTCCCAATGAGATCAAGACATGCTGACACCACTTGCTCTCTTCAATTGCAGAGGCCAAAGGTGTTTTGCACAATAAATGCAGCTCGTTGTAAGAAACAGTATACAACTGGAATACACAAATATGGTAAATTATGACTGAAAGCTATTCACATTTCCGAAATCTCACATCACACAGAAGCATAGAAGTGGCAAAGATCTTGTTTTGCTTTTCACTGCAAAGTTAAATCACCATAAAGAAAAACCTTTTGAATGTGTTTCATTTTTTACACAGTTTTTCAGCACACAACAACACAGGAGGCCTGGAACAGTCACGCTAATCTGCACTTCTCTCCAGCTTGTGCTTTACCCTCACAATCAACTCTCTTGTTTACTTCTACCTTCTTAACACTGAAGATTTCAAACATACAGAGAAACATATACTCACTGTAACACTGGCAAATCTGAAGTAATCATTTTTGCAGCACTCTTGGAAGTAAGAGCTACATAGAACTTCTCAAAGTTATTACAAGACAACTACTTGGAAACCTCTTTCATGAAAAGAATGTCAAAGTCCAGTCTGCAAAAAAGAGAAAAAAATATTAGTTACGATTCCAAAATAATTATATATTGAATAAAAAAAGCACTGTAAACAAAAATGGTCAATTTTTAAGTATCATCACTATTTAAACCACATGAAATTTAGCATGGATATCCCCAGGACAGCTTAATCACATTCTTGCATTCAGTTTTTACAGTGCTGTTTAGGCAACTTTTTTTTTAAATTACACAAACTGTTTTGCATTACCTCCCGCATTTGTTTACAGTAACTCTAATGTAAGAATACAAGCAGATCTCTATCTGAGAAAATTTAAATAAACAAGATAAATATATAAGCATAAACAACCAGAGAATGTGATGATCCAGATTTAAGGAATCTATTTTCTGGTCACACAATAGACTAAACTCGCAAGACAAAAGTTTAGGTTCACGACCATCTTTCCTAGTCTCAAATCAAGACAGAAGACCTGCACCTAAAAATCATACAAGTTTTGATTTAGGCACAACAAAACCAGTAAAAGGCAATATTCCCTTTAATGGAACTACACCTACTCAAATTAGACAAACTGGCTTACAGTTTTATGTGACTGAATTTTACAGAAGACTAGTCAGAAACTGTGCGACTCTCTAAGTGCAATGGAAAGTATTTTAACCTGATGAAACAAAAATTGTAAATTTAAACAACAAACTAGACTGCATCTGTGGTACCACTACAACCACCAGTAAAATCTCTCTATCCGCAAGTCTAATCAAGGAGTTGACTAATGACAGCAGGCATGACTTTACCATTATATAACGGCCCAGGGTGACAGATGAGCTAATCTTTGATATAATAAAACCCAGAACTGTCATCCCATTCTTCCAGAAAACGCAAGTTCGGGAAAAACTAAAATTATTTGTTTCATTCTTTCCTTTTGGAGATCTTGGGGTAACACAAATAGCTGCACGGAGCACTGCAGCTGAGGAATGGTAATGAATACCAAGGACTTAACTGCATATTTCATAAAAATGGGATGTTCTAAATCTCTGATTTAAATATTTAATTTCTTCTCAATGGGCCATTTTTTTCTGTGCTCTAGTAGCTTTGCACAAGACAGCAGGAAAATCAAGCCAGGAAGAGGTAACATGACTAGCATCACAGTACCCAAGTAAAACTGCACCAGTGTAAGCAAAAAGCACAACACAAAGTCTTGTTTTCCATCCTACTACATGCACATCAGTATTTATTTACCAAAACCATCTCTGTACAGCATGAACAGACTTTTTTTGCCTCTGGTTATTAGGGTTCCAATTAGACTCACAGACGCACACAACTAGTTCTTCCAGTACTGACTGCTTCATGCTACCAACAGTTTTACTTACAGTACCTCTCCTCCAAACTCAAATTTCTCCTATATCCAGCCATCCCATTGGACATTTTTTCTACTGTGTCATTAAAAAGCCACCTTGTTGGAAAACAAATGTTCACAAAAGAGAAGTTTGTTTGAAATGAAAGGTACTACTCTAGCATTAGAAGTTTAAAGGGGGTCGTTTTCCATGGCCAGCACACCAGGTTGGAGTAAAAGCTGTCCAGTGTCACTATAAGACACCAGCAGTTTGGGTTCTCCAAGAACAAAAATGTTACATGATTTGTGCTATTTCCATAACCGTGTTTCTTCGTTAGAGACACTATGTTTTAAAGGATGAGATTACACTTAACAGGGGAATGACATGCCCATTCCACAACATCAAGCAACCATTTCAGGCCCTTGTAAGAATTTATTACAGCCAAACATAGCATCACACTGAATAAAGTTTTGAGTTGGTTTCCTATACGAGGAATAAAGGGAATGTTCAGATCTCTGAAACGGACAGGTTCGCTGCCATCGGAGCAACATGCACTCTGGTGGTCACAAAATGCTAATATTTAGGTATAGCATGAAAAGAATATTTAATGAAATCCTAAAATAGAAGAACAAATGTTTTGATTAAGCTTCTGCAAATATTTTTTTCCTCCAGCCATGTCAATTAGATGTACATATTTTTGTAATATCTTCCCTTTGTTTAAAAAGGTGGGGTTTTCTTTGTACACACACAAGCACACATGCACTCACACACACACTCTTGCGTATGCTAACTACACCTCACAGGAAACCTCGCCATCCTGGATCTTCAGATTAGCAGGAGACTGGGCACCAACCTTACTTTTCAAAAGAGCTTTCAAAAGAAGTTCACGAAAAATGACATGCGTTTCATGTGAGATATTTTCCTTAGATGTTTTAAGGCATCTTGCACAACTGTTCTGTGGAATTTCTCTTTTAAATTTTCTTTTTTAACTTAGTTATCCCCCTTCACAACTGTTGTGCAGTGAATGCTTGGATATCATTCAGAAGAACTGAAGAACCAAGGCAGCTGGGCCCACAGCCTTGCCAGAGTGGCAGTGGCAGACACCCTGACACACGGGGAACTGCAAGGTCACAGTCCCTACGTTAAACAAGAAACTGCAAAACAGTGCTGGAAAAAAAATCCATCTGTACGTGGTTAGGTCCATCTAGAAGAGGACAAAGTTGCCCTTCTACTGTCTTCCATTAACAAACGGACTTAACAAGGGTTAAGCCAAAGAGTGCCAAAACACGAGAACTGTCAATGCTGATGAGCTGCAAAATGAACAGTTCGGAGGCAAAAGCCCAAAAAGAAAATGCACCATCCAGCCCATTTTGTGGCACTGACCAGAAGTGGAGTCTTACATTGCATGGAATAACACCTCCCTGTTAGGCAATCCAAGCCATCTGTATCCCTCACGTGCACCCAGCACAGTCCTGCTGGCTATCACGCTCCGGCTGCTAACTCCTTCCTCCTCAACCCCGACACTCGGCTGAAGTTAGGAAACCCTTAATGGTCTTAGGATAACCGCCTTGCAGCTTCCCTCAGCAGTAACACTCCTCTAAGCTCAAAGAAACACCATCACTCGCTTCCAAAATTCAGTCTTAAAATTAATACCCATGTTGCTTAGGCCTGGTTTGGAAGTGAAATAACTCACTATAGTGAGTAATGAAAAGCTTTATGTGTTTGGAAAGGAGTTCTCAATTTAGTTGTGTAATTAAGTTTGACAACTGTGGAAAAATCATTGATCCTTATGGACTACACAAATGTGAACCCTCACATTTTCTCTGGTTTTAATAAAACAAACACCTGTTTCCTAAAGATTATGTCCTTACAAACAAGAAAATCAAACTCTCCTCCTTTCTGTCCTATTCAGCCTGAGAATTAACGCAAAGATAAAAAAATCCTGAAAGCTTGAGACAGAGCCTCATTTGTCACCTTTCTCCTGGAGAAGCGGGAGGGAGAGAAACACTTCATATTTTTTGCATTTTAGGTTATTTAAATTATAATAAACACAATATAGCTGAACAAGTCCTTTAACTTGTGGTTAACTGCTTCTGTTTTAGGAGTTTAAAAAAAATCTGATGTTTTCATTCAACCCCAATTTTAATGACCTTAGCATGCTTGCAGCTTTAAACCTGCACATCTGTATTTTAAGATTACATAAATTTGTAGTTAAAAATGACCTATAGAAGAACATAAAGCAGGCTGTAAAAGAGACCCTTCAGCTGAAACATACAATGGGAAAACAAGTAAATGTTTCTTTTTTGCTTCTATTTTCTTTAACCATGTACAATAACTAGGGCAGACATAAGGAGAATTATATAAAACTGCTTCTTAAAAAAATAGCCTTTTCTAGGAAGTTGTCAGTTTTATGATTATTTATCTTCAATAAGTATCTCATAATGAGCTTAGCTTTAAGAAAGGCTCTACAATTTTACAGTAAATCTGATACATGTGTTCCATCAATATTTTCTGCAGTCTCCACTAACATATAGCTACCTGCATTTTTTTGCAGTCTTTAGATTGTTTATTTGCCTCTCTAGTGCTGAAGTAATCTACTCATTGTAGCCAAACAAACAAGCAAATGAAAATATGGACCTGAACCCTGAAACCTGACGGAGCTGTTCCAAGCAACTATCTGGTAGCAACAACCAAATCAAGTTCAACTAACCTTATCCTAAATTAGGTACCTACACGTTATAAAGCTGAAACCAAAAAACTTCAAACAAACAAAAGAAACAACGTAAGTTTAGCAATAAGAGTTAGATCATTATTAATTCCATTGCCTAGAAGATCTCCAAAATGAAACATAACTGGTATTTGATGGACTTCCATTCAAAATAATTTCCTTGTTGACCAAGTGACATTGTCCCATCCAAGTGCAAAACATATTCAAAAAATGGCTCACACTAACGGAGCTGTATCTTCTACTTAGCTGGTAATGCCTGTATGCCATAACTTCATTTTCCATTTAAAATTACTTTGCTTTGTCCCTCAGTGCTCCCTTTTCTGTCTTTTCTTGCAAGCTGAACACTGATAAAGCAGTACACTTCTCCACCCATTAAGGCCCAAAGGAAATCTGAGAACTCCGAAGGTACTGCTTGTGCAGACAAGAATCTATAATACACGATGGTGCGTCATGCCATCGCACAGCACCATAAAACAAGACATGTAAAACTCAAGTTCAGTTTAGAGACAAAATTTGTCCCCTCAATATTCTTGCCCAACAATGGCGTTTGACGGCTCAGAAAAGGCCGGTTCTGTTAGCAGGCAGCACACTGCACACCAAGGCAGAGCTCCAACAGCTTTGAGCAACAAGGTGAGAAAGAAAAGAGGATCTGACAGCCAGGCAGATAAATTCTAGCCTTTTACTGCTTTATCCAACCCCATGCATGGCCTTGGGCACACCACTTAAATCCTTCTTGCTCAGCTATCCCATCTGCAAAGTGAAAATAATATTTAGAAATGGAAAATGTACACTCTAAATCCTGCAGAACTAGAAAAACAGTCATCAGGAACCAACCCTGTAACAAATATACCAAACGTTGTGATGTGTTCTTTTATTATTCACGAGTTTTTGTTTGCTTTGGATTGTGTATTTCTATAAGCATAAGCTTTATTTCTACTACAGGTTCGGAACTTGAAACAAATTAATTCATGGTGATCCTGCAGCCACTTGAACTGAAATTCAAATTAAACCACCTCTTACAGCTCTGATTTTGAAAATACATAGCATGCTTTAAGGCCAAACAAGACATCGTGCTTATTTAGCCTATGTTTAAGGCTGAAGTTCTACACAAAATCTAAACTTCATCTTACCACATTTTAGTCAATATTTAAACTAAGACTGAAAGTCCAAGTTATGAAAAAATAGCACGAAGCACTAGTGAGTTCCTTCAATACCTCAGATACATAGCAAGCTCTGCCGATATGTGGTCTGCAATATTCTTAATCCAGTCTAACCATGATAAGAGGTATTTCACTGGGAACAACTAGGCTAGCGCAGCATGGCGATGCTTCATTTCCTACATCCTTCAAAAGCACACTGGACATATCATTATTACTCCACTTCCCTCGCCCACATGCCTGTGCCTGCTGTTGCTGTTGCTCATTTAATACCTGGTAGGACCCACAGTTCCCAACCTGCAAAAACATGTCAACAACAACAGCAAAAAACAGGGCGAGTTGTTCGCTACACCAGACGCCTGTGCTGCCATTCAGAGGGACCTGGGCAGGCTGGAGCAATGGGCAAACACAAATTCCACGAAGGGAATAAAAGGATAAAGGGATGCGGTCCAAGGGAACCACACAGTCTGGCACCTGGAGGGGAAACAAACCCACACACAGGTTTGGGACCGACCGTCTGGAAAGCAGCTTTTGCAACAGAGACCCAAGGATCCTGCTGGACACCAACTTGAACGTGAGCCAGCAACTTGCTGCAAAGGCCAACAGCATCTCCTGGGCTGGTTTAGGCAGGGCACGCCGAGGGAGGTGACCATTCCCTGCTGCTCAGAGCTGATGCGATGTATTTGGAGTGCTGCGTCCAGTGCTGGGCTCCCCAGTACAGGAGAGGCACGGCATATTTTGTTTTGCGGTAAAGGGACAATTGTGAACGGTGTGGCGTATGGTTTGGCTAGGGGTCCATCAGAAGGATGGAGTTCTCAGAACAGCAAGCTGAGGATGGACAACCATTTTTTCCTCAGGAAATGCCAATAAGAAATTAATACATGAAAAAGGGAAGCGAGCTCACAGAGGTCATGTGTGTAATACAAGAAAAACATGAGGCCAAGAACAACAACACAAGACTGTACACTAAATTAAAGCATTTAGTAGAGGTCCTCTGTCATTGACTAAAGTTTCTTCCCCCCCTCTCCTTGAAGATATTTCCAGATATGTTACACATATACATGGGAACAAGAATTATCTTGTGGTAACCCCTAGCTGTCCATCTAACATTGCCTTCAGTTTCAGCTGTCTCCTCAGTTGCACCAACATGCAGACCTGACTCTAGGGGCAAAACAGCTGTTGCGGTTTCCTCTCACCAAACACTTTCAGCCTAGGAAGGTCTTGCCCCATCAGCCAGAAAAAAAAACCTGAAGTCTCACTTTCTAGTGTGCTCTTCACAATTATGAATGCAAGACCTCACACCGAAAGGTGACGCAAATCACTTCTTGCAGAGCTGGGAATAAAATTCTTAAATGACAAAAACCTCCAAGTCATAGTACCACATTTCCACACTTGGTTTTCTGTCTCTAAAAATGTCCGAACTGCCAAAAACAATCAGGTTTTCTGTATCTTCTGCTACTATTTTCAGAAGGTAGCAGCTAATTCCTGTACTGTGCATGTCTGTGTCGAGGCACTGACACCAAGATTACACAGGAAAGCTGATACAATCTTTTAACAATGGTTATAACAGTGTAGTTGATTCAAATGTCATGCATCACTCAAACAATTTTGTTTGATCGTCTCCAGTGCTTACTTCAATAGTTTAACTATATTATCATACACTGCTTTCGTACAATGCCTAGGATGGCTAATACTAAAGATATTAATCAAATGCTTTGTGGCAAACGATTGCTTGTAGATGTGGCTTGCTCAAGAACAGAAATTTTATCCTTTTCAGTTTGTGATTATTTTTTTAGATAAATTTGATGAACAGAGCATATGAAAACAACCTTGCTTTCCCTCTGTTATTCTTACAGACTCTTCAGACATAACTGCTCCTCACTCTGTGGACACCCAGTGAGACACTTGACCTGATTTTCTGCAGCACTGAGCATTCACAACTGCGACTGAGATCACTGGGGGCTACGGGCACTCCATCACTCATACAGCAAATAATTATGGTCTGATTGCACAAGAGTAAGACTTAAGGCACTGAGTTCTAACGCTATGCCAATATGTGGATGATTAAGGTCTAAATTAACAACTTGCTCCTTGCCATCTGTCCATTAGAATAACACCAGCTATCTACCAGCCTCCTACCTACCTGCTTTGAACATAAAATACACAAAATAAAAAGGGCTCTAGAAAGTTAGGTTCTGCTGTCCTCAAATTGTGAGCATCAACAGACGGATCCTTGAAGTCTTCTGGTCTGCTGCTTCTCTGCACTTGTATTTCTAAGACTCCTGACATGATAAACTCACTCATCTTTATAAGATGACGGAAGAGCATTGAGAGTCACAAAAAAGCCCATGGGACAAATTTAAAGTTGAGAGAAATTTTGCCTATCATAGAAGGTGTGGAGTCATCCTCCCAAACAAAAGACTGAACAATCAATGAAAATCTGCAAAAGATTTAATGATAGTATGGATAGCGTAAGTGTTCATCATACCTTAGAAGAAGGTTTTACAAGACAGTTGACTTAAAGACATGAAATGCTTCCCCCCAAAAAGAGCCATCCTGTTCATTGATTTCTTAGTAAGCCAATTCAGCTCACTGAAATGACATTAACACTTTTCAGAGCTTTGCACAGTTAATTTTAGTGGAGGCTCAGAAACACCTGTACGTGGGAAAGCAACAGGAGAGTACAGCTGGACACAGACAAGCCTGAAAGAGGATGACTTCTTTTTCAGCATGTAAAAACTGCTGCAAACACAACGGAAAGGAAAAAGCAGCTCTCAGAGTGAGAAAAGGACAAATAATGGGTTTAAACTGCAGCTAGGAAAAATCAGGTAAGACACTGAG
>Ga0181612_154118_pt1 | contig 18676 bp, 13 predicted proteins | sample HoacroProtozoa21_FD_119630 | JGI IMG/M metagenome (GOLD analysis project Ga0181612, IMG submission 119630) | Hoatzin crop microbial communities from Cojedes, Venezuel. Combined Assembly of Gp0051906, Gp0051904, Gp0051908
AAAATACCCTCCAGTTTAGGATGATTGTTTAACTTTCTTGAGTTGTGTCAGGAAAGGGCGTTCACTTTTCTTTCTGTTTCCAGGTTTCTCTTTCACTGCTCTCAAAGTCCTTCCTTCATCATACTACCTTCATTTTATAATACTGCCCAACAACATAGCACATATTCATCTGAAGCTTCAGGGAAAAATCCTAACCTCTCTGAAGTTAATAAGTGTTTTATCACTCAACTGCTTAGGGCCATAAGTTAATTCCTGGAAAAGGTAAGACCAGTCTAGAGAATATGCAGGTGCCATCACTGTAACTAATGTACTCTCCAAGGTAAACAAAATCCTGAAAATAACTTATTATTAACACTATTAACCTAACATTCCTTTAGCTCAAAAAAGGGCTTGTCTTCATTAAAATTTCATCCAAATATCACTTATCAAATTGGCAGATCTCATTAGTTAGATTTCGCCTCTAAAATCTAATCAGTATCTTAGTCCCAAATCATTTTTATGCTTCTTCCTCATTACAAAACCTGCTATTTTCAACTTAATCAGTTTTAGTACTTAGTTATATTTCATTATACACAAAAAAAAAGCTATGAGAGTGGGGTAGTCTATTAAAGAAAACATTAAACCTAGAGCTTGGTTTCTGAGAAATAAAGTGCTCTACAGGAATCCGAAGAGAAGAGAGTGAAGGAAACATCATCCTAACAGAAATTCAGGAACTATACCTTGCAAGATATTATTGGGCTTAAAATGCACTATGTTTAAAAGAACTCTCAAATTAATTCAAGTGGAATTACTGCAAGTGCATAATTCAGCTCACACCTATTTTTCCTGTGTGCAAATCTCCTAAATCAACAAGAGTAGCATTCAAATCTCAGGTATGCATGCACGCCAAAGACTGATCATGTATCAGCTCTACTGGGTTGGGAGGGCAGAGGGAGAGCACAGAAAGGAGCAAACCACAAACACAAAAAACTTTCAGGATTTTTTGGAGGTGACAGCCGTGACAGTAGTGAGCAAAATCCCACTGTTCTCATGTTTGAAGGTTATGAGGTTGCTGAGCCAAAGTAGAAACTCCCCTGAAAACCCAATGAAGCAAATTTTGTAGGACCTCACAGGAGAGATAGGTAACTTTTAAAAAGCAAATCTCTATCACTATGTTTTGGTGTTCTTCTGATTGTATGATATACACCGAAATCTGACCACAAAATTTTTGTTTCAAAGCAAAAAGAAATTGATTTATCTTTTGTTCACGTTTAAGTCATGGTTCAGTTCAATTCACCTTGTATAAGAGAAATGAAAGCAAACCATGGAGATAATCAATGCAAAAACTGAAACCTCACAATGATATTGTGGAGAAGTCATTATTCAAATCCAAGTCAGTGTGAGGTGAGTGATACTAGGCCCCCTCAAGCTCAAGGCCAAATTTTAGGTGATAGTGAGAGATGCCAAATGCTCAAGTTGGAACTTCTCAAAAAGACTGATTTTCAAAAAGCACCAAGGGTTAAGTGAAAAAAAAAGGGTTCTACACGATGCTTTCAGTTCACAACCCACAGACTGAAACGCTCTACGCCAGTCCTTTTATTTAAACACAGCTTAGGCATCAGCTGTCTGAGCTGCACTGCCACTAGCACTGTTAGGAACACTGCATTTCAACTGAACATCAAAACTCAGGTTCTTATATGTTAAGGAGAAAGTCATACACCACTAAACCTAAACTAGGACCAAGGCTGAGCCCTAACACACCATCCATCCACACTGCAACCCCTTGCGTCCTCTTGATCTCTGACCATTTCTCAAAGCTCTGTCTGAGCACTGGTGCAGCAGAAGCTAGACACTCACAATCTGCGCTCGGAGCTTGTCCTAAGTGAGGATTAAAATCGTGGGCGTCTTTTGTCCATCTGGTAGCTTAAATGATCGCTGAGTGCTACCTCGGGTCAACTTGTTTGATTTGCCTCTGGAACAGACTAAAAGCATTCAAAATAGTCCCCATGTCGCAGCTGAAGGTGGTGACCAAAGACGGTGAGTACAGGGAAGTACCCAAGGCTACTCTCATATAGCTACTGTCTCCAAAGCATATGCTGCAGGACAAGCAATTCAGGAATCATACTACCAGAAGTCAGGGTATGTGGTATCATGGTGTTTTCTTTGTTTAGCTACCACAGGTACTTAACATCAGGCTCCATTTACTGCCTGTACTGTGTCAGCATGCGTTCAGCGAGCCCACTCTGCTGTTTTGGACACAACAGCAGTGGTTCAGGACATTTGCCCAACCCAGGCCCAATCTAAACTACAAAAGAGGAATAGAACTGCAAGTTCGTATCAATAGGACTGCTAATGTCTCATCTTTGGCAACTGCCCTCTCCAACCAAATATTTCATTTTCTAGGAAGTAATACATCTTTCTCAATATCATGTACAGAAACCAGTAAAACGCTATCACTTCCAAAGGGTAAAACAAACCAGGCCACAACACTGCTTGAATACAGGTGAGAATGAGCACAATATAATATTTAGATTTGTAAGAGATACTGCTGATGTGTCTACTGCTCCGAGAAAATTTACAGCACAAACGTTGTATGAATCAGTGTGATGACTGCTGTCAGCTACAAATATCATCTGCATATTACGCACCTACCACATGCAAAGTACTCCCACAATGATCTTATTAAGGAGGCTGTGCCATACATCAAAATAATGTTATACCTACAGCAGCCCATAGGTACTAAAATATGCCCTTCCTGCTTATTTTGTACGCAGTGAAAAATGACACACTTATGGGTAAACTTGCTCATTAATTCTGACAGATAATTCAGAATACATGCTTGATACCACAACTTCAGTATCTGAAAGCTGTAGAAATAGAAATGTTCTAAATGTTAGTGAAAAAGAGAAAGAGAAAGGAAGAGAGTTGATAATTGAGCCACACAGAATTTTAGATAGGTAATAACTTGGTGGTGAGTAGCTGAGATGAGTGATAGAAAAATCTCACAGGTTTTCTTGAGTAGCAGCTAAAAATATCTGGGTCAGAAACGGAAGAGAAACTTTTTCAATAATTACTTCTGAGTTTCCTTCTTCCATCCTTTGTGGGAGAACCAACTTCTGTTATTTACTTCATTATCTAAAAATCAAAAGAAACTCTGCACATAAAGATCAAAGAATTGAGGACTAACTTTTACTTGTTCATGGCCCTGAGCAGACCAGCGTTCCCTAAGATAGGGTAAAGCTGACAAGAGGAATTCCAAAAAGTTTTGTCTCCGGAAGACACAATGAATCCCAGAGTTGCCTTACATGGCTGAGATCATTCCTACCTCAGTGCTTTCAAGCAACATGGATATTCCTCTCCCTTCGTAACTAAAGTCCTAAGCATAGCACAGGGCACAGCTTAATTTCCTGGACAGGGTATGGCATACCCTTTGATTATCAACCAGCTGCAAGAGTAGCTTTGGCAGGCTGGCCTCTTCATTCCTTACTTGGAATTAAAGACAACCAAGTCAGAGGCTGAAAGGAGCAGGGAGAAGCCCCCACCCCACCATGCATGGGCAACATGGGTCCCAGAAGAGATGACAGCAGCAACAGAAAAAAACATGAGATGAGTTTTAACTTGCATGTCAGAAACCAGCTGTGATTTCACCAAGTGCTGTGATCAGACAGAATCAAAGCATTTCTTAGAACAGCTTTGTGTCAAGAGCTGAACCTGCTCCTCAGGAACCAAGTGGATTATTCTCCTTCACTTTTCCTTTGCTGTATAAAAGCTATGCATAATCCACCCTGTTCCATTTTTTTTTAAGCAGGATCAATTACATTGTTCATTCAAAGGTCAGGCCAGCACATATGGCATGCAACTCAGAACAGTAAACATGAAAACATTTTTCCTTAATTATTATAACCACCAAGTAAAAAGAAAGCATAGTTACCTACAAAGAATATTTCGTTTTCTATAAAAGAATGTGGCAGTGGATCCTCACTAGCAATGAGTTGTAGCCAGTACAATAATTTGAAAATTTATATACACAGTTGGTGCTCCAGCCAGCAAATAATGTACGCAATTACTGCTACTGTTAATGCGCCTGCATGCCTAATTTCTGGAGCAGCAAGCAGAGCACTTTCCCCTTAAGGTGGCTTGAGCAACTGGTCTGTATTTTAACAGAGAGAACCATATGTAATGACAAGGCACGCTTTCAACTTCTTCTTGCTGCCAGAGTAGTAATTGCAGTGAAATGAAAAAAACAAGTACACACCTACTATAAACAGATGGCTAATAAAAATTTGGGGAGCTCTTTCAATACAGAAATTGAGTACTCTAAAAAGACACCTACATAACAAATGCTTGGACATGTTGTCTTCTTTTATAGACTACTTAAAGATGTGACCTTTAGCTCAGCAGCTGAACTGTTTGTTCCTTTATTGCCGATTCGGTGCAGAAGTTTCAGAATACATGTGTACCAAATATTTAACCTTTATAATAGAATGTATCAAATGTACTCAGGCAATAAAGGCAAGTCAGTCTTAACTACTAATATGACATACCCAAGTATGGTAATGAATTTTTATGTTATAGATCACAGCCCTTTGGTCCACCATCTTTATCTAAAGAGTAGTCTCGATGAAATTAGGAGGTTACAATATACAGTAAAACTGCATCTGGTCCACTGAGGTTTACTCACGCCTGCAAACATCTGCTCTTGTTTTGTACTTCCATTTGAAGACAAGAACAAATATTTCCATTTGCTCAAAAATGTTGACAGGTGAATCAGTGTTTCAACATTAAAGTAGGTCAGCCCACGTTGCATTAGTCAGTGTAGCAACATGACACTTCTGAATCATAAAATATTGTCTAATACAAATTTGAAGTGATACAAGCATATATCTGCTTTCTGCAGAAGAAAAGCTGCTTTAATTTGAAATTGTCCCTCCTCCATCTGTAAGAAAAATGTGAAGTATTACAAATCAATTCTTTTTGCCTGCCTATCCTCTTCATCCCAGTCAATAGCTGGGCAAACACATGAAATAAGGACAGGTGCGTGTCCGTTACCAGGCAGCACAAGAGACAGCAGGTTTGAAAGGATATCATCAGCTTCAAACGTAGTCAAGTAAAAGCAAAAGGTTCCTGCAGGTACTAAGAACTTCCTGCCAATTCAGGGAGGCATAACCAAGCCATTTTCTGTTTCCTAGAATTTTTTTTCTCCCCTATTTGTGTCATGCCCCTAAGGAAAAGTCAGTCTCAATGTTTTACATTATCTGTACACGGAAATACTTGTCAGTGGGAACAGTAAACAAAGCAAAGCTGGCACCTCTCACCTGCCTCATTTGCAATAATACCACGTAGCACTTCCAGCAATAGGAAGCGGGATATTTTCAGGAAGTGTTTACCAAACAAACACTTGCCCCTGAAAACAATAAAGAGAAACCAAAATTGTATTTCTACCAAGAAATCAATAAGGTGATTTACACCAAAATATAGCATTATATTACCTTTTTAGAATATGTTATTCTGTCACAGACTGGTGACATCATATATCTACGATAGAGTTTCCTCCATAGAAAGAAAATAAATTAAGATTGCAGACACAGGCCATGAGCACTTACTTAGTTCAGGTAGTAAGGTGTGCTTTTTTGGAATGAGAAGAGCCAAATTCTTTTTCAAGAAATATTGAGCAAATTCAGTATTTAATTAAAATAAAATGTTATAAATTTAAAAAATAAAAAAAAACCACAAAAAAACCCAAATCACACCATCACAAAAACCCCTCTAGTGTCCTCTAGTGTCCTGTGTATAATCTAGATAATTATTTATGAATTAGATCATTGAACAAGGTATTTGTACACAGTCTTAAACATTAATTTATGGAGTAACCTGCCTGAAATGCCATTTTTTGGCATTGTGGAGAACAGGCTTCACAACTTGAAGTATGTTCATTTATCTTTATGTGCAAGCAATCTGGTTATTCAGCAAAGACTACACATATGCTTAAAGCTAGATATACCTGAAAACATCCTTGCAGATGGAAGAGCCCATAATTGTAATTGCAGCAGATATGATGGAAGGAAAAAAAATACAACCTCTTAAAGTAATATTAGCAGAGGAAACTGATGTGGATTTATCCAAGAATGCAGAAAGAAAAGCAAAATCTCTTATTATATGATATATTATATTACCTCCCCATTAGCAGCATGCTCCTGTGTGGTGGTTTTATCTGCCTCTGACCCTTAACAGATGTGACACAGTGCATTCAGCCCTCCTCTGCCACACTTCATAAAGCCTCCAAACGACAAATGGATCAGAACTGACTGGAGAGAAAAGGGAGGGCTGAGCCTTTAAATGTAAAACAATGGTCATAGAAGCCCACACTTCTGTAAATTGATTTCTCTATTTAAAAAAAAAAAAGTAACTGATTACATTAACATCTTTTTCTATTTCTAGAACATTTCAGATTAACAAAAAACGTCCCTCAGAAACCCTTCAAACATGTGCTTAAGATAAAACTCCAACAACTCTGATCTAGCTATGTGTACACGAGAGCTCCACTTGGACACTTTCTGTAGAAAAGGAAAAAAAAAAATGCAGTGACTATTCTTGGCAGCATTAACATTTTGGCCAAATGTATGGGCGGGAGGCTTGATTCTGGCTACGGACACTAGTTTTCCAACTCACACAAATTAAGCGCAAGGAGTCATCTAGCTGAAGCAAAAGTGAATAAAATCACTGACATTCTTTCTCTCAGTCTTTCTCCAAATCACAGATCCTATCTCTTCCAAATGCTCATTTACAGCACATGCCAAAGAACCCAAAGCACAATATTACAGCATGTGTGCTCCCACACGCTGTTGATAACACACTGGTAAACACAATAGCCAGCTATTTTGATGGCACGAATTTCTATGGGTCTGTATTCTCAAACACAACTCTTGCATAAAACTCCACAGAAGAGCTGGAGAATAAAGATCTCCTGAAATTCCACATATAAGAACCAGGCCTGTGCATCCTGTTGTTAAATACATTTTCTTCCGACCAATACTCCTATCAAATACTTATCTACATGAAACCTCCATGACATTTTGACTCCGATCACATTTAAGGTTAGCCACGCTGAGATCATTCTTTTAAACTTTCTGATCAACCACATCTTCATAGATTTAACATACGAACAGGCATCATTGCTCTATCTATTCCAGTCGCTGTACTTATCAAATAGTTGCTCTTACTAATTTTTTTTAGCAGTCTCTTGTTTCTCTCTTTCCTTTAGGTCACTTATCACAGGAGCTGAGAGACTCAAAATGTTGTGTATTGCCATCGCATTCTCACATAGCTCCAGCGCGAGCATTTAAAATGCCCCTGAGAGCTCTCACTTCCATCCAGGTGACTCTAATTATGTTGCAGAGACAGACTTCTTCAGTATTTACAAATTTGTATACACTCTCATCAAAAAGCATGGACGAACAGGTTCAGAAGCAGTTTTTCCAAGCAGGAGTTGGCAGTGCCTGCACTGGAAAATAATGATAGCATTTGTTTGAGGTTTTTTGCTTAGGTTTTGCTAGTCTTCCCCCCCACCCCTTTTCCTTCACTAATGGCAGTGGAACGTACGGCATAGAACAATCACCCCCTTGGTGACAGAAAACTTATGATAAGGTGACACATCAGTTACTAATTTTAATTAATTTGTTTTTATTGTGTCTTGAAAACACCAAAAAAGATTGTTTTCCTTTTAAAGTGTGATTCTCCATAGAAAGCTGACTAAACAGTGACACCACGGGGTGCCTTGCCTATTCATGCTAATTAATTTTCACCTAAAATTACATAGCATGTTATGCATTTCAACTGCTACCCCTGTGTAATAAATCAGAAAAAAGTGCCTTTTTCACCTGCCACATAACTAAACACTGAAGATTAGATTATTTAATAATTAGAATATAATTGTGATACAAGTCAAACAACGCAGCCCATTTGCTCTTCCACAGGGGTACTGGAATGTCATGGCAAGACCATAAACACCAACCCATAGTGGATCCGGATCCCAGGGTTTATCTAAGAACCGAAGAGATTAGAGCTGTTGCCTTGGGTTAGACAGATGAGACTCCAGAATACTCCCGGAGGTGCTGAGTAAACAGCTACCCCATTACAGCATCACTTGCTCAAATTGTAGCTTGTTCTAAGCAGAAGTGCTTTACCTTCTGTCAGGAATTATTCAAATGGTTTTGTGATTGTGGCCCTTACTGCAGCCTCTCTGGGTTATCTGGCTGGCACAAAGCAGAACACTAAATCGGCTTCCAGGGCTGTTTCCAGTGGGTGATGGGTAGCCAGCCTAGCCGTTCCTATGCTACCCTGATTTAGGAGACACAGCTACGAGATAAGGAAACCATGTCTGGCCAGTTGCCAGTCACTGTGACAGACCAATACCTCTCAGGTTAGTGTTGCTTGATATGAATGACAGTTTTGATCTCTATTTGCAAACTGTTCTTCACATAAGTTTTGTAATTGCCTATTTTTCACTACTGTTATTCTTAGGAGATACCAACTCCTGAACAGGAACTTTTCTTTCAAGAATTCAGCTTATTTTTCAGAGTTATAACCTTTGATCACGCCATTACTGTCCGGGTGCAAGGTTAAAGAGTTCAAGCACGGCTGAAATGAAGATGGAGAATCCTGTTGTTGAAAGTCCCGCTCCCCAGGCTGAAAGCTGGCCCCGCTACAGCCACACATGCAGCAGACCAGTACCCTTGAGACCAAGCAGCCAACAGCTTTGACACTCTCAGTTTCACATCACCACTGTTACAAATAGGATAGTCCCCTCCAGAAGAATTAAACAGAAGCGTATATCGTATACACCAGGCAATGACACCTTTATCATCACTTAATATTTTTGCTGAGCTATCAGTGGGTCCCTGTACTGAGCAACTCCACGCTCACATTCTTACATTTTCCACAGACATTGTATAAAAACTGTTCTATTGCTTTCTCAACAAATACTTTCCAAAATAGCAAAATAATGCTGAATGCAAATGAAGCTGAGGAAGCTGAAATGGATCTAACTTCGGAGATAGCAAAGTTGTAAAGTGATCATTAAAATGCTGGTGACAGACATGCAAACAGAGATACATTTGTTTTCCTGTATATTTTCTTTTTTTGTCTTAAGCACAAATTATTTGCATTCATTTTCACTTTTTTTGGAAAAAATAATCATTAGAAATGCAGTTTTAATAACAGACATGAAAAGATACTTCTGACACAAGTACAGATTAAGTTCAAAATTTTTAAAACAGTTTTGATAGTCACATTTATGTCCAACCCATTAATTTAAAGGTCTGTTGTAATTACAGTTTTGCCCATAAGCTTGACGATGTCTCTGATAGAATTTATGAGTCCAGAACCAAATTAATATTTAATTATTTTGATTTTAGCCATATGGATGAATCCCAAATCAAGACTTAGGGCCACACTGTACAGACTAACGTGACCTAAACTCCCTAATGCACATGTAAGCATGCTTTAAACAATAAAATTGGTAGGAGATAAAGTCAAATATAAAACAAAAGCAGACTGCACAGCAAACTTTTTAGTATAGCCAACTGCTTCTCTCATTGTTCCTGTTCAGTATTTTCCCATTTCAATGAAATTTTCAGTGCTCACTTGCTTAGGTGATGAAAATGAGGTGGTTTTTCACAGGCTCAACATCCTTCAGGAACACTTCAAGCAGTATGTTTTATCCAATTCTCACTTTAACAAGCTTGACAACTTTCTTCAAACAACTTCAAGTTCAGTCAGTACCTAATGAGCAGTCCACACATCTGACCTTGCCCTGCTGAATTAAATGGGAAGCTTGGTACTGACTTCAGTGGACCTCAGATTTCATACGCTCTTCTAGGGGTCACGAAAGCTAAAGCTGAACCTTGAATCACTGAATTCAAACAAACTTGGGAAATGATCAGGTCCAGTTGAGCACTTCAAATCTGGACTCTGCCTCTAATGATTAGAAAAATTATCCCTGCTCTGACTACACACCAAGAAGGATGAATCCAAGCTTTGTTTGCAACTGAGCCTTTCAACTGCAGGAGCTACATTCATAAATGCCATCAATGAACACACCCAACATGGAAAGAAACATGATATTGATACCACGCAGTACCTTCCAGATTTCCATGCATTTAAAATATACTCCCTTGTGGCTAGTAGCTTTGACAATCTCAACTTTTGAGAGCAAAACATGAGATATCTCAGATAAGCTCCTTGAAACTAGATGTATTCAGGAGGTCACCAACTGGGTATCCTAAAAAGGGAGGCACTCAAAATAACTTTTTGAAATGTACATCACTGTGCTTTAGATGAGGAACAGAAAGAGAAATTACCATTGCAGAAAGTTGTTTAACAACAATAAATGAGGTTGATTCAAGCAGGCTGAAAAAAACATTATCTGCCCTAAAGAAATGAATTCAGCAAAGTGGTCTTGTTCTGTCCAGAAGCACCCACTTGTTTTGGGTGCACATCTCTAGACACAATGCCCTGGGTTATTATTTGTTTTCTAAAACAACCCTTAACTGTGTTTTTCTGAAACCTGTGTCTCTCTAGATTTCTCAGGGTGACACAGTACTGTGAGAGACATCATGTCTAATTACATCAGTCAGACTGCATTAAGCTCTGTCAGTAACGACTACCAATGTGACTGATGTAACTGGGTGTGACACACCATCACGCTGTTTCCTCGTCTGTGAAAGATGAGATGGATTCAGGGGCAAGGAGAAGAGGAAAAAGGAAAAACACAAAAATTTCATACCAAGAGAAAATGAATTTACATCAGCCTGTTCCTGTGCTCCCTTTCAAAACCAAAACTGATAGAAAATCTTTTATGATGTTACCGACTAAAATAACAGTAGTGAGAGATATGATATCTCTACAGTCAGCTGTGCAGATGTCTGTGTTGTACTGTGCACATCTTTTTAAAGAAAAAGTATGAAAACCGCAGGATGGAGCCTGAGGAGTTTTGCATGTAAGGAAGTACTGTGTATTTGCAGACCTGCATGGCCACCCCTTTAACACTTCTTTAATAATTCTGTGTATGTGAACGCAGCAGGTAAAACAAACCAGTCTTAACACTTGAATGCTTCTGGAAAACCATAAAAATTTGGTGGACCCTGAAGGCTTCTGGTTACTGTTTTATGATTACTTGTTTTAACATTATTAACACACCAGTCACTAACAAATTTCTTAGAACTCTTCCTGTGGCCATATGATTCTTTTGGCACTGGCTCAGGACTGTCAAAGGTGTTTACTTCCCTTGGTGACTGACGGGGGATTACGATCCGCATGTGCCCAGGCTGCAGAACAGGGGCCAGGAAAGCCTGCAGTAACAGACCTTTAAAAGCCTCAGCCTTTCAGTACTAATGTAGGCTCACAGGCGGGATTTAAGCTATCTTCAGCAATGCCAATACTACAGAAGCCAGCATATTACTTGCCATGGATGCATTGTCCCTACCCCTCAAAAAACTAGGCAGTCATGAGAATCCAAAACAAATCAAAGCCTGGAAAGCAGCTAGAACAGCAAGACTTTCATATGGTACAAAGCAGAAAAACATCAGCCTCTTTCAAAGCAGATCACTTTCCTAAATCCCACAGGAAACTAAGGCACTAAAATTACAAGTAGTAACAAGCACATAAGTGCCATTTATCCTTTTAACTTCCTACTATATCTCTTTTTTTCCTGGCCATCTGAAGAATTCTCACAGCCAAACCCTCAGAAAAACTAGCTGTATATGAGCTGCCACACTGCTATTTCCAATATAAAGCACTCGAATTGGCAGAGTCACATCTTGAGCAACAAGATGAATCAGTGATTCTTCATCATCCATCTTTGCCTCTCTGCTGAAATTACATGAAGCATGTTGAAGTCCTTTGTACCACCAACACTAGAAACTGGAGTCACCAAACATTTTGTGTAGGCTGACACCCACCTGATCATAAGAATTAACTATCATCGTACTTTTGTAGCAAAAGGAATCACACATAATCAAATGGCTACACTAAATGTTACTTTACAGTAGTGAGGGTTCAGAGGAAGAGCACAGCCTTTTTGCAGGCAGCAGCTGACATAAAAAACCCAAGTGTTGAATATTATTATGTATTGATTATACACAGATCTACCTTTGCCTTCTACTCTTTTTTCTTTCTCATTCTTTCTCTTTCCCTCCCTCCCTCCCTTCCTTCCCTCCCTTCCCTTCTGTAATAAGACCCAGCAAAGCACCTCTGGGTTTGATACTACCCCAGTGCATGGCAAAGAGTGCAGCACTGCCAGGTAAATTTAAGTCCTAGTAATTAAATCCATTACAAGCAGCAGGAATTACATTCCATGTAATTCTGGGGAAATATAATCTTTTGTTTGTGTGTTGTTTTTTTTTTTTTCCAATAGCTTCAAAAGTACAGAACATCGTGGCCTACCAAAAAATACAGCAGCCATGCAGCGGGGTAGAGGAAATACACCTTGCAGGGGTGGAGAAAGACAAAGTCCCACATGCAGCAAACACACACACGGATAAATGCATGACATGTTCAAAGTCAACATATTGATCCTTGGTAACCAGTCCTCCAGCCTGCTCTCTGCCAAGTGCTCAATCCTGTATTAGCTTTAGCTAATGGCCCAGCTGCAGGGGTAGATGTGCCTGCCAGTAAACCCACAAGCTTCCACAGCAGTGCGATTTGCAGGGAAGGGGAGAAGATTGTTTGAGTAAAACAGATCTTTGCCCTGTTTACAGCAAAACAGCTAATGAGATTTTCGCCCTGTATACAAATGACTATGTGCAGGTCTTAAAGCCAGTTTTGTGGTTCAGTAGGAACCTGACTGTATATAAACAACAGATTAAAAAAACTTCTGAGTTTGCTTGCTGCGGAAATAGACTGATATATATTTTTCTATATGCACAAAAATGAATCCTTTAAAAAAAGAGTCATTTATATTTAAGCATTCATTTTTTAAAATGTTTTCATATTTACACACACAGAAACATGTATTCCAGACTACACACACTAAGATATTTGAGTACATTGATCACTCTGAGCTTTCACCTCTAAGACTAGTCTATGACAAGCAGAAGAAAAATAATTGGCCAGGTAATGTTTAGAGTCACACAGGTACATTTGAAGGTCCATCCCTGTCCTTAAACTCCATTTCCAAGTGTTCTGATAAAAATCAGCCCTCAATGTGAAATAGGAAGTGAATGCATTTTTGCTTCATTTCAGCCTTATCTCCGAAGGTCATCTCTCCCCGCAACCCATTTTGCTTACAACAGAAAGGAGACTATATTTTCCATGATGTTGCCTCAGTAAATTGCGTGAGTCAAATTAATTTGTGTGTCCATTTTCCACAAAAAGTTTTCTGAAGCCTAGAGCTCTGTACAAGAGAGGATGTATAAATTGATTGTCTTCAGAAGGAAATTATGAGAATATTGAAACTGGGAACTCTGCATGCAAACTTGAGAGCTGAACAGAATGCAGAGCATAAGCCTACAGGTGGAAATACAATTTACTACAAATGGCTTCGTATCTCACGCAGAAAAGTGGCATTTGCCACTTCTCCAACTTACACTCAGCTGAATAAAAATGGAATTACAGGATTTTGCTCGCTGGACTTGTGGCAGGGAAGAAATTAGTGATATTGCTAACTTTAACTGATCAAACTTTAATTCTAATTTCTAATTCAAATTCTTCTTTCCAATTTTATGACTAACCTTGGAGAAACAGAGTTTTTAAGTCTGTTTGAATATGTAGTGCCAGTGACAATCATCAAACACCATTTCTAGGTCACAGCAATCGGACATAGCAACCCTTGCTGCTTTCAAGAGCTTTTTCCTGCCCAGAACAGTCACAAAGCTATATAAAATAGTGCCATGTACCAACAAATTAGACAGTGATAGGGTCATGAAGTCAAGAATTTATTGGCTACATCTTCTTACCCAGTGTCAGTCAGGAATCAGGCTATGTTGGCCATGTTGGCCATGTTTTCAAAATACTTCTCCAGAATTTTAAAAGAAACAGCAAAGCTGCAAAGGAATGAAGGAAAAACATCTCCTTTGGACAAATACAATAGAGTCATGTTCTCTTTCAGGGCCCTGAGCAAATTCGTAGTTTACCTTACCTTTGCTCAACCACCAATGAAAGTTTGAAAGAAGTTCTTGAGTAAGGAAACACATTTCTCTTGGGAAACTAATCTGTAATCAAGGCATGGTGTATCTTCAAGGTAAGGCAGGGTGAAACAGAGCAAATGAATGCAGTTCTTTAGCCTAGTTCACCCTATGGCACCCTACACCTGCACCCAAAGGCTTCTCATCCAGTTTCACACAGAGGCTGCTATATCAAAGAGCACATATGCATGCTATCGAACATAAACCTACAGCAATCCTTGGAGCAACAGCAGGAAGACACAAGACTGATTCACAGTCTCCTTTCTGCTGATATGCTAGCTGAGCCAGCCATGTTTTGTTCCAGGTACTCTCTGTTTCCAAACACTGAGTTAGATTTCCAACACTTCCAACAGCAGTCAAGTAAGATCTGATGATGATACATCTCTATGAGCACCCCTAATTTGCTACAGACCTAGAGTGTTCTTGAGCACATGCAGAGCACGAAGGAAGGTACCAACCCTGTCCAGAGCACATGATGATCTAAAGAGAACTTTAAACATGTTAAACAGTAGACCAGAACTTACTCCCTAAAAAGACATACTACAAAGCAAATTCCTTCCTACTAATGTGTATACTATCAATGAAATAGTGAAAAGCTAACCAGCCCAATGACACCATGATGCCCAACTAAAAGCAATGAACACTGACACAGCTGAGATGTCTGCCTCGAAGCTGTCTTCTAACCCAAATGACAGCAACAGAAAAAAATGCATTCAAGAGCTTGGCATCCAAGTCTTGCAGCTGTCAGAGCACAGAGTGGCCACAGGTGTTCCTTCCAACCATGAAATCCACTGGGGAGGGAGAAGGCAAATGAGAGTACAAATGCTACCAGCAAAACAGGGAGTACAGGGCAGACATAAAAGCCTTTCAACTGCCAACATTAGCGGCATAGATGTCTTCTGACTGTATTTACATTGTGACATAGAAACGGCAATCAAATTAGCAATCTTAACCTGTTGAGCCTGTGCCTTTAATGAAGGCAAGTCAGCACCTGCCAAAGAGTCTTAAAAATAAGAGCAGGGGGTGGGGTGTAAATGTGTATATACATATATATAGTCAGAGCATTAAATGTCTAAGGGGAGAAGTTCTTTCCTCAGTGATTGCTCAGTGATGTGGCAATATACCCATTTCTATCAATTTTTCCTCTTGCTCTGTTTCGGCCTTCTCCCTTCATGCTTGTGGTCAGCTGTCATTTCTCATTATACGAGCCATCCATGGAGGATGTCACCCTTACAACTGCACTCACGTCCGCTAGAGTGCTATGTAAATAGCTACATGAAAACTAGTAATACTAGAGGTGAGACTGTGAAATGGCAGAGGAACTCATGTCAACTTTCTGTAGTTACAGAATTAGGGTAATGGACCATTTGCAGAATTCATAACAGAAGAACCCAGTGAACCCAAATCAAGTCATTCCCTCTCTTTTCTTTTCCTCCCTCCAAAATACACCTCTGCATAAGGTGGAAAGTTTCAGCAGCAGAATACTGGGAAAGTCATTACAATGGTGTAGTTCCGCAACACCCAGAAATAAATCAGACAGACTTGCTATTGCAGCCAAAGGAAGATGCAGGGCTCAGCCACTCTCCTATAAGCTGCTTACTCACTCCAGGAATAGAATCCACCATTATCTCATCTCTATGCATATTTTAATTCTCCCCTTTTAAAAACAGAAATTAACATAAGAGAGCAGTAAAAGGCAATACTCCTCACGAAAAACACCTTAACAGCAACAGAAAGCATTACTTCTATCTCACGGAATTTCAAATTTTAAAAAAAATTAAAATCCTTGTTTTTCCTACCATATACTAGATACGGATTTTTAAACATTTTGTCAAATCCTAATGTTTTGATAGCCACCTTTTTCCCTCCTTTCCATTTGTTCCTTTTATTTATTAATACATCTGTAATAATCAAGTATATACACAATACTAACAGACCTGATTCCTTAATCCACACAAATTCTGAAAACTTAGCTAAATCCCTTCCTGTTATTTCCTACCCAGCTTAAAAAAAAAAGACACATTTGCCCCAAACAAAACAGCTAGACCTAAATTCTTCCATGTAGCCTTATGAAAATGCAAGAAATCAGCCGCTATGTAACCACAATGGTTAGATCACAGATAGTCCTTTAGATACACGAAACAGGACATGGTTTAAGTGCCTTAGTTTTTAACTATTGCATGTTCAAACTATCAAGGCAGATAATAGATCTATGTCAGCCCTTACATGTGTAAAAGTAAAATATGGATTAATCTCGTGCAGTATTTTCTTTTACATCACATTTGGTCTCCATGTCCATTTATTCCAAAGCTTTTTCATTTAGTAATCGCACTTTGCAACTTAAAAGTCTAGGACCACGAGTATGTAGATGATTTACTCAAACTGAAAATCTGACACTGATGTTACACAGTTATTACCTAGCTACTGGTTAGATGATTTCCCAGGGCAATGCCTCCTTAATGTGATGGTGTGCACAGGGTCTACACTGCCGTAACTGCCAGTAACACGGAAGTTCAAATACCAGCCCAGGAACCCATGGCTGTGAATTTCACTAGGCATTGAAGACGTCTGTAGCAACTAATGGTTAAAAATATTTTGATGGCACTAGTAGTACTTACAATTCTATACCTCTAGCAGAGCAAGTACTAGTACTCCAGACGATACAGATGTCTCTAGCATATAAGAGATTTACAAACACTAAGTTTAAATACAAATTTAATTTACACATTCAACTCATTTAGGCATTTTGTTATCTAACCTGTCACCAATTTGCAACTAACAGTACCTAAATACCTTAATAATAAATGGATTTTACAAATTTGCGTCACACAGTTTCACTTTAAGGACAAACTATTTTCATGGTACTATGTTAGATTTATTATTACAAGGCCTTCTGAAAGTATGATGAACTGAGAGAGACTTGCAACATTAAAGAAAACCATTTACAGCTTTTGAAATACAAGGAAAAACAACAAAACAAAAAACAGGTATTGTTGGCTTTGTTAATGCCCGTCTTGGGATAACAGACTGGCTTTCATTAAAGCCACACGAAAAAGTCTATTACTGCTTTCCCGTCTTCATTCTCCACCTCCCCCACCCCCAAGTTCCCATTACAGACTACAGCACAAGTTTTTCCAGATCTGATGCCTGACAATGAAATGGAGAGACTATTAAAGAATTGTATCCAATCATCATCTCAACTCTCATTACAAGTTAGATATAGCCTACAACTTGCAAAGCCTCCTATTTTCAATGATGATGAACAATGGACTAAATGGGATACATTATCAACTTATACTACCAGCCTTTTTCAAAGCTGTAATATATTCTGCCTTGTCCAACACCTTTTCAGCGAGATAAACAGGGATCTGAACTATGCAGGTATCAGGCTCTGCAAAAGACAGGTGGGCAGTTTAGAAAAATGGGGAATACTGGACAATGTCAAGGTAGGGCTGTCCTAGGGAGGACATAACTCATAAATCTAAGGATTTCCAAACACTTGCTACTATTATTCATGACCATCTAAAAACGTAAATGGTAAAGTATGAAGGTGCCTTTATAACCTATCAAGTTCCATCTTAGTGCAATGAATATTTTTTCCAGAACAAACCATATATATTTGAAAGTAATGACAGGTGTTTTCCTTCCCATCCCAATGCCACATAGTTGCATTGAAACAAAGCTTCTGTGCCTCGCTGGGCTGGGATCTCAGGCTGGCACTTATCTTGAAATGAGGCTGCCCCAGGCTTTCTTGAGAGCGCATCTACCAAAACACTCCAAAGGAAATATGCTATTTATATTCTGTTACCCTCGTCTCTGCCTTCTTTTATCACAATGGGGAGGGCTCCGTTGCCTATCACTGTTACAGATGCTCTGGAACATCTGAGACATCTGCATGGGATCAGATATAAATGTTATCCTAGGAGTTAGTAGCTACACCCAGCAATGCAGGGTTAGGAAAACAAAAATCACCATTAACTAAATAAACGCCCTGATAAAGAAGGGTTTCTTGCAGCAAATTTATAATTTATGTGACTGACTTCAAATTGTATTTTTGAGATTGTTTTGTTCGTGAATAATAACTTACCTAATGTGGATTTCTTATACGGAAGTTTTAAAATGTGGTGATTTTCTAGGAAATGTACTTTCTGTTTCATAAAACTATTTAGCTTAGATATAGCTCTATTAATAGGTAACTAAGGTTTCAGTGAAACACTACTGTGTGTTAAGTATTAGGTACTTCAAGGTGCCAGGTCCCTGCAATGGAACAGAGTTCTTCAATTTCCAAAAGAGCAATTTACCTTTGTTGTATCACTGTAACATTCATATGGGAAGCCTTTCACAAAGTAACCACAAATTATGTGTTAGCATCCTGCTAGCAAGAAGTCAGAACACAGTACTTTATAAGGATAAGAACGAAAAGTAATAAAATTTGAACCCAATAATAAAAGTAGGAGTTAAACTTCAAATAAAGCTTGTTTGGAAACCTGATATTCTTGATCAGGTAGGATTAATCC
>Ga0181612_174236_pt1 | contig 18675 bp, 18 predicted proteins | sample HoacroProtozoa21_FD_119630 | JGI IMG/M metagenome (GOLD analysis project Ga0181612, IMG submission 119630) | Hoatzin crop microbial communities from Cojedes, Venezuel. Combined Assembly of Gp0051906, Gp0051904, Gp0051908
AGTAACAGACACAGCAACACGTTTAGTAAATATGTGGCAGGTGAAGAGTTATGAGATCTGGGAAGCTATGCCTATATAGCAGTATTTCCCCATTTCTTTCTCACCTCCAGAAAGTCAGCGGATCGTATGCTGGCAGCTGCTGCTCAGGCTGCCACGGTGTGGCAGCAGATTCAGACTGTAAATCACGCCCATGATTTAGACCTTTCTTGGGGGGGGACAGACAGAAGGAGGAAGGCTGTGGATGGAGGGAGTACATCTTATGTAGAGCAAAGCGTTGTACCAGAAGTTCCAACATCTGAGAAAGCAACTTTGAGACATGTGTGGCTAACCTTCCGTGTCACAGGAGGGGGGAAAGAAGGAAAGGAAGGACAGGAAGAAAGAAGGAAAGAGATGGTAACTAAAGTAAACTGGCTTTAACCTGCTTCTATCTGATCCCTTATTGCAGGGCTGGCAGATCCTCTGGCTTTAACACAAGCAGTTGCTGCCTATCAAGGCTGTCACTTTATTGGAATGCCAGAATGTGAGGTAAAGGCTTCGTTAATTTACTGATTTTAAAGTACTGCAAATTGTAAAATCTAGGTGTAATTGTAAGAAGAAGCAGAGATTGCAAGGACAAGACAAATTTAATTACTTGTTCATTCGGCATGCCTCTTCTCTGACAAGAGACCACTGTAGCTCTTAAAATAGATGCTGTAATTTGAAATAAAATTCCCTGCGTATTTGTTGCTAAAACGTGGTGTGTGAACTGAAGCGATTTTGCTCTGTCCATTTTTTCTCTGTTATAAATGAAGTGATATGTAGTGGTGTTCTAAATTGGCTATTCTTTTCTAGTTGTGAAAAATCACAAAGAACTGTGTTGCTGTTAAATAATAATACTCATATTGCAGCAGCAGGGAGAGGTCAGGTTAAAAACATAACCCCCGTCACACTACACAACCTGACTAACAGACCTTTTCGCAAAGAGCTGGAAAGAAGTCGTTTAACGTTCTCCCTTTTGTCCTTTCCAGGTCATTCTAGCACAATGTGTAGTGTATTTTGCCAGAGCACCAAAGTCTATAGAGGTGTACAGGGCGTACAGCAACGTCAAAGAGTGTCTAAGGACGCACACGGGACCGCTGCCGCCTGTTCCGCTGCACCTGAGAAATGCCCCAACGAGGCTCATGAAGAACCTGGGCTATGGTAAAGGCTATAAATATAACCCCATGTACAAGACACCTGTAGAGCAGGACTATCTGCCAGAAGAGCTGAAAGGAACAGACTTCTTCAGGGAACGAGAAACGTGACGGCCTTGCTCTGAATGGGTTCTGATTTTATGACTCGTGTATTTGTACTGGGATGGAAATTCCCCGTATAGTTTCAGCCGTCTCTTACTGTGGTTGAAAGTGTTAAGCCACTGAGCCTTTCAGATACTTTCATATCCTTCTGGTTTTACTACTGTCTGAAGGTGTTTTGTAAAAAATTGTAAAAAATTGCAATTGGGCAGTGCAGAAATGCAAAAAATAAGCTTTATCAGCATAGTGCCATCGCCCTCTGGTTCAAATGAAAGGCAGAAAAAAATGAGAGACTTGTATTTCTGGCTCTTGCTGTGAGAGGAGGAATATCATTGTGCTGCTTTTTGAAATCAGCATCTATTTCAGATTCTGAGAATGTTTATTTTCTGGAAAAATAGCACATTGTGCCCCCCTGCTAAAATACGGTAAAAAAAATAATTACAGTGTAATTCTTGCTCTTATGTTCCAGAGACTAATTTTGTACAACAACATTTATTAAACCAATAAAGTTGTTAAAATAGTGTCTATGTCTTTTTTTAAATATTCTTATGACAGCAGCGTGGTTTTGAAAGCTTGAAGTTCCTTTAACTTCATCACCCCTACTTTCCAGAGCAAGTTTAAATCATTTTGGAAGTAGAATAGTCATAAAAATTGCTGAAATGTGTTAGCTTTTGAAGTTGTATCACTTAAATTTTTATTGTGTGATGACATTTTGGGAAGTGCTTTTGGAAAGGAGATTCCTGGTAGTGAGACGGGCTCGTGCATTTCCAGTTGTGCGTCAGGAGTTCCATCAGCTTTGAACTGGAAAGCTGAGAGACACAAACTGAGGTACTGCTGTTACAACAGAGAGTAAACACACCCACATCCAAGATGCTGCTGACTGAAGGTTTCAGTGAGTGGATGGTCCGGCCATGGCAGTGTCCTTGACGTGGAGAACATCAGTGCTGATCGCTGTTCTTCTCCTCAGTCCTCCTTCAGTGTGCAGTGGTCCAGTGCTGAAGAGCCAGCAGCTGCTAGGACCGCGTGTGACCGTGCTAACCAGCAGTTGGGCAGCAGAAGAGGACCGCCGTGTGGCTGGAATTACAACAGCTAGTTAGCGAAGGCGATTTTCATTACTGAAATGCTGAGGAACCACTGGGTCAACTGTCCGCACTTGTCGAAGTGCCCTGGAGTAAACTGGCCACCAGCGATGAGGATATGTGTCTTGGCTGGAAACTACCACTTACACAGTGCAGTTACAGCTGGATTTACTCAGCAACTACTCAGGATTTGCTACCTGTGTGCCCGATACACCTTTGTGACTGGGTCTATACTGGTTACCTGACGGACTTCAAGGATTCCTGACCTGATCCTGCTTAGTTTATGAAATGTGACCAGATTAATGCTGACAGTGCTTTATGTAAAAATTCTGGTGATCTTCTGCTGTTCCACCAAGAATGCCACATCTCTGCTAGAAGAAGGAGGTGGCTCTGCTGACTTCCCTGACAGGTTGCAGAAGGTTACTAACTCTCCTCCAAAAGGACTATGTACGACAGATTTTTTTTTTTAAATAATATTGAATCACTTGGATTTTCCTGATGTATTGGCCGAACAATAACTGGTTCTTCGCATTTACAATATTGCATTTGACAGTTTTTTAAAGCTCACATTCAGCTACATAATTAAATTTGTAAATAAATATTTCCTTTTTGGGCAAAGGGAGAAAACTGGTTTGCACTGGAGCCACGCCGAGCTCTTGGCACCTCTCTCGAGGCGTCGGCGTGCCGGAACCCAGCCACCTGCTGACCAGCTGCCCGGCGTACACGAGTTGCAGGCGGGCATTTCGCGAGAGCAGCGGGATTTGGTGCTGTGCGGAGCTGAGGTTGGAGGCGATGCCACAACTGCGCATCCGGACTTGGTTCAGAGCAGCTTCTGCAGACCAGGAGGTCGGTGGTCTGAGGATGCGGTTCCAAGTCAGGAAGCCAACTTTTAACTTTCCTGCAGCGGGAAATTCCGCTGGTTACTCTGTGTTTCAAGATACCACTGCTGGACCTTGGCCTGGATCGAAGGTTTTCAACACACAACCTGCAAAATCCGTGCGGTCCATGCAGAAACTTTTTGATGACGGTCTTCTCTTGACCAAAGGGTGTTTGTATCGGAGATAAATTTTGTTGTGAAGCTCCCAGCGTGTGAAGTTCGTCTGCATGACAAAAACTAAAGTAGGACTTAAGGATCGTGGTGTAACTGAAATGTTTCAGAAATCAAACTGATCGCATGACGGCGTGCTGTTAGCGGGTTTGAGTCGGATTCTTTAAACATTTCTATGTCTTCTCCTTCCCCAGACAAGGACCGCTGTTCCTCACAGCAGGATGCTTTAGCAGGGTGGGAGCTACTTCTCTGAGTTTGTGTCTGCCCTTTCAAGATATGCAGAAAGACAGGAACAGAGGTGGAAAACATGGATTACATTAATCGAAAATACTCTTGGTAAAATTACTTGTGCTATCAACCAACGTTCATTTTATTTCTTAAGATACAGAGAGTTGATGTAAATATTTCTTTAAATGGCCCATGATTTGCAAGCTGACCCCTGCTTGCAAAACAAATCAAATTAATGGAAACTTCAAGATGTTTGTTCGTCTTACAGGTGTAGGAGAGGTTGGTGTGCTTCCTTTTGACGCAACTGGCAGTTAGAAGTGTTGGGCTAATGCAGTCCGAGGTATTTTTCGTTTCTTACTTTATTAGCAAAAAGCATGGAGTAACCTCACTGGATTTTAACTTTGCTAGTACCTACTAATGCTCAAATCTAATTCCCTGTAAAGTTTTACCCAAGGGAAACTCCAGGCTGTAGTTTCTCGCCTGTAGTTGGCAGAAATCTTTACTCAAAGCCTTAACTTTCTATTTACAGCTCTTCTTTTAGTTATTTAAAACTTGATCAAACTTCCCTTGTTACAACAAATTGTGTCACAGATGTTACAGCAAAAGTTGCACGGAAGTTTTGCAGGATGCTCATCGTGTTTTGCCCCGTAAGCCCCTGTAGTACCCCACGTTGTGAAGCAACTTGATGTATTCGAGGTGGACCTGATCAGAATCCTCTGGTGGTCTCCACTCAGCAAAGACTTGGTGGACCGTAGCTGATAGAGCCTCCTGTCAGCCAAGTAATTCTGTGGCTGTAGAGGCTACAGCCAGTCCAGCTGTGCTGAGATTATTATTTTCTCTGCAGTGTCTCCTCCGAGTTGCTTGCAGGCCACTGCAAAATTGCAGAGACAGCCTCTCCTGCGTTCTTGGTGCTCCCGTGATGGTCCTGTTCCGCAGGGAAAGCGCAGAAGATTGGCATTGCTGAGCTTGTGGCTGAAACGAGGGCAATGAACATATGCTGCTGCATGGAGGGAGTGCGAGCGAGGCACTGAGAAGGCCTGCAGGTAAGGCAAAGTGATTTAAAAGCAGTTCTTGACTGTAGCTCATTGTCCCCTTAAACGTGGCCTGAAAATTTCTGCATCGACAGAAGCAAGAGCTGGAGGTGAGGGGAAACTGCAGCAATGCTGCACAGTCTGTGCACCAAACACTCTGGGTCGCCAGTGCGGGACGGTCTAGGGGTGGTACTTATGCTTTCTCTGTAAGCAATATGAGCTGTGGTTTAAGGAAATACAGATTTTTCTGCCCTGGTCTGAATAGACTGTGGGTTCTCCCTCCGTAAATACTTGGTCTGTGCTCCTTTCTCCCACCACTGGCCTCATGCATGATCCATACAGTGCTGTACTGAAGGTTTTCTCTGACTTGGCAGCCCTGTTAGTTGGAAGGAGGCAAAGACCCATAGCCCTATGCAAAGCCTGGGTCTTTTCCTCATCTACCAACTCACACTTCCATCTACACCATGATATATAAATATTTTATAATATGCTGCGATGTTAAGGAAAAAGGATAAGGGATCTGTTCTCCGCACTTCCTGATGATGATGAGGCTATGCCTGTTCATGGACAGAATTGCAAATTCTCTAAAAAACGCAGGAAAAAAATTAGGTCAGATCAATCACAAAGGTAATAACTGAAGTGTTCTGTACTAATAGATAAAATATGACTTAAATGGGTACGTTGGGATGGAGATGTAGGCATTGTCTTTCCTGTAATTTTACAGACAAGTTATGCAACAACAGAAGTTGCAGAAGCTTGAAGTACCCACAAAGCATCATTCCTTATGCCTCATATTACAGAGAAAATACAGAACTGTAAACCATAAACTGTCAAGTCTCTCAGCTGTCTAGCAGGGTCATTGTGTTTTATCTGGTAAAAAACAACTGAGATGGCTGAAATCATAATATGGCTAAATTTTTGCTAAAATTAGTAATTACAGTGTCTGTCCCCTCATACAGATTAACTGACTTTTGAAAAAAAAAAAAAATAAACGGGTGAGAACCTTCAGGGTAATACCAGAATTATAAAATACATGACACCAAAAATTGTACTTGAAGGGGAAGAATTTCTCCCACTTTGTAGAACTTTTCCACACCCTTTCATGGTACAGTGTACGGTAGCCACAAGATGACTACTCGTGGAGCTCTGAGATTGGGTGCCAAGTGGCTGACCGGGGTCATACGTGTACTGATGCAAGAAGTAGGGCTTTCCATCTCTGTGAGGGCTTAGGTAGTGCCTGTTGCGTTCTGTGGCATGAGTATGAGAAGTCATTGCCTAGAGCAGAGGATATATTGGTTAGTTACAACCCATTAGTGGGCTATAATTATTTTTACAAGACCAGTTTAACTCCAGATTAATTTACTCGCAAACACTGAAGACAGCAACAAAAAAGCGGGTTTATTTTGCCTTGCTAGGCTAGTATTTGGAGGACAGAAGGTGTTGCTATTTGGGTCAGATATTAGAGGACATTCCTGGTGCATGCTTGTGGAGTATGCTAGGCGAGGGATTTAGGGATGAAGAATACCAGCAAAGTGTGAAGACAGGTTTAGAATTGCTAGTGAGACATTTCAGACGCTTGTTCTTGGTAATGTTAGCTTTTATATATTGCAAGAAATTGAAATTACCAAGATAATTCAGCTGTAAAATATGTCACAACTATTCTCTTCTGGGCTTGGACACACGTTGCCAGAGATTTTGGTCAGCAGCTGCCCTGTCTTGTCTAAGCAGTGGGTTGTAAAAGTGGCAGTGGGCTTGGTGTCTCCTGGTGGCATCTGATGAGGCCCAGGAGCTGATGATGCTGATAGTTTGTGAAAGCTTTGAGCAAAATGTCTTCCTAAAGATGAGCAAATCTTTTGACAAGCTTTATTTATGTAAATTTGCATGTTTTCAACCCACAATTCACTTGATTTTGTTGTTTGATTGGAAGTTTCTTGTTGCTTGTATTAATACAGTAATTAATTATATTAGTATTTTTGTCCTTCTAGTCCTCTGGAAGGCATATGGAGAAATAACCCAAGATGTGGTCATGATAGGGTCACCGAGGCGAGTTACTTGATTCTGTACAAGTCCAGGTCAGAGAAAGTTTTCATAACCTGTAGATTTGAGCCAGGGGTCTTGTCTGGTGCTCGCCTGGGCGCTTTTGAGCGCCATGTGGAGGAACACGTGGGCTGAGGTGGAAGCAGAGGACTGCTGATTGCACACATGTAGCTGAATCTACACAGAAGAGTCTCGGAGTGAGGAGGCACCCCTGAAACACTGGTTCAGAACATTCCAAGCAGCCAGGAGTGCTGCCATCAGCGCTGGCTGCAAGGGTGAAACCACGGAATTGGGCTGGGCGCTTTGGGACGGGTCCCCAGGCAGCAGCTCTTTGAGGACCGGAGCAGAACCGCGGTGACGAGTCCTCCGTCCCTGATCCCCACGCCAGCCGCTGCCACGGGCTCAGCCTCCAGGAAGGGAGCTGAGCAGGTGTAGTGTGGGGTGAGACGGAGCCCTGGGTTTCCATCAACTGTGTGGTGTGTATTTGACGTGGAAGAGGGGAGGGAGGTTTGATCAGGCTGATATTTTGCCTCGTGACCGAGTTTACTGCGTGCTCTGGGTAGGATGCCTTGTAGTCATCTCCTTCCCCTACTCCTCCCTTTCCTTGGAAACTATCAGTTGTCTCCTCCCACGTCCTCACTTCAGAGCAGGGTCAGTCACGGTGGCTTTGCCAGTGCTGGAGTAAATCCGAGCAGCGTCTGCTCGCCTTCAGAGGACCACGCAGCGGTTCTTCTGCCAGTCCTGCATGAGAAGAGACTGTGCCCTTGAGGACGGCTCCATCAGACGGGGCGGTCTAACGGGCTGCTAAAACATTGGCAACAAGAAGTTAAAGTCTCAAAGCCATCGTGCCTCGTGGCCCCTTTCCAAGCAAAGTAGTGTTTACTTTTTCCCTTCCTCCCTGTTGCAATGCTACACGGGAACAGAGCGGCAGCTCCCCGCTCTCCCTCCCGCTGATGTGCATCTCTTCTGTATTCCCTCTGAAGAAGGCCATCTCGACCGTGCTCCACTGAAGAGCCCACCAGGACCAGACATGACCACAGGTGGCCATTTCACCCCGCGCCATTTCCAGTCCCTCTGAAACAGAAGCCAATCTCCTAGTGAAATGGCTTCTAAAGCACAATGAAATTAAAAAATAGTGAAGTATATTTCTTTTTTTTCTGGCTTTTGAGTGCCTGGGGCTCACTTTTGGAAGCTCACTTAAGGGCCAGAATGGTCTCTTCTTCAGAATCGCATGGTGATACGCTGCTGTGTTTGTTTATCTTCAGAGCATAGAGCTTTAAGGAAAGACCAGATCTCCCTGGGGATGAGATCTGTGATCCCATCATGGAGCACCATGAAAATCTGCCATACCACAATCTCTTTTTCTCTTAGAGAAGTTGTTCCACTAGGACGTGCTGCAGACCATGAGAAAGGCCGTGCCATCGCCAATGCTGGGGAATTTAATACAAGCCTATTAAATAGTCTCCCCACAGCAGCACACCAAAGTCAAAGATATGGATTGTAAGACCAAAAACATTAATTGCATAATGTCCTGAATAAATTCCATTGCCGTTTTTAGAAAATTGTCTAATTAATATTGTTTCCATTATTTAGCTAGCTTAACTCTCACAGATAAACGAAGGGATAATGTAGGTGGTAAGGAGTTGTCCAGGCTTTTATTCTAAATGTTTATAAGACATCATAACTTCTGTTTTAGCTTTCTTGTACTATTTTCCAATCACAAAGAGTTTAAATCCTGAGTTAACCTCTGGGCTGCAGTTTTACCCCTTTTCCGTGAGTGTTTTCTCTCCTGTTGAGAGAAAAGTTCTTGGCCAACATGGCTGTCTACCACTTTCCATGATATGACTTAAAAATAAAAATGATTCTACAAGCTGGTCGGTTAAAGTTCTGTTTATCCTGAAGATACAGCATTTTCTGGCTGATGCCATGAATTCATCAGCTCAGTTGCCAGCAGCCTCTGCGTGTGTTCAGCGCGTTTCCAGCCAGGCTGAGCTGTCCAGGATTTTGGCTGTGGTTTTCATCTCTTCTTGCTACTAAACAGTCAGGGATTGCCTAGGCCCCTTCATGAATGTCGATAAGAATATGTATTTAGTTGGTACCATAAGATGACATGACAGAGCTAGACAGGCTCGCTACAGTGGAAGAAAAAAAAAAAAAAAAAGCCCATTTCTGATTTCAGCTGCATCTTTTTATCTCAGTAGGTGCAAGTGAATTGCACTGATCTTCTGCCTCTCTCGTGAAACCATATTAAAAAATCCAGACAAATATGCCTTCAAGACATCGTGGGACTTGATCAGTTTTGTATACTTCACCAGGATTTTGGTGGTAAACACATAAAAACATTTAACAGTGGAAGTATTACCAAACATGCTCTGAGTTAACTCATCTATGTAAATTTATCTCTAGAATAAGGTGACTAAAAACCCAGAGATAACTCTTCTCTTTATCCACACTTCTAGGAAGAGCATCCTGAACTGTATAAATCGGATAGAAGGCAGCCAAATGGTTGTGGTGGTGGGTGGTGGTTTTTCTTTTTAAATCACTTAAGTAAAGGGCTATCGTAAAGAGTCTGTGTAAGCAGTACAAAGTCTGGCTTAGTCATCCCCTGGCAGCGAGCAAATACTGCTCCGAGGTTTGGGTTGTCACATTCTCTCATCTTGTACGTTATCTCTTTAACTCATTAAAAAAACTCATCCTTTTTCCACAGTTAAAGCATCTCCTACTGAAAATTCCCATGCTTTGAGCTCAGTGAGACCTGTGCTCATTCAGCAGTTCTAAAAGTAAAGTCCTCCGCGTGAGCTAGTTGAGGCAGCATTTTGTTTTTCAGAAATGTGACTATATTTGGCATTCCACTTTTCCCTGTTGGAGTCAGCCCTTGTCAGTCACTTCTTCTGACAGAAGCACAGGAAAAAAGTATTAAGGAAAAACACCCACCATGGTCTTGCGGTGGGACATGACGGGAAGGGAATATGCACCAGTGGGGTTGCTGGTGCTTTTTAAAATGGTTGAATGTGAAGCAAATAATACTGACTTTGTTGAGATTCTTATTGTTGAGACTTTATTTTGTGCATCCTGTCTGTAGCAAACCAAATGTGTCTCAATACAATAGTTCAGTTCCTGAATAACGAGACCAAAGTAATAAAGAAATACCTGAGTCTCCTCATAAAGCGACGCTGATTTGTACTATAATGCAAGCTTTTATCTTTCATTTGATGTCCTGGTAATTACAGCCCTAGAAGCCTTCAGATGTCATTTATCTTGCACGAATTGATGGAGTTTAAGCGTATAAAGATAAGGATGTCATTACAATGGAATTTTTGAGCCTTACTTAGTCAAAACCCATCTATGGCAACATCTTAGTTAGCTAAAAGGCTGAAGGCCCAGAAACCCAGAACTAACGCAGCATCAAACCACTCCGAAGTTTTTTACACGGGTTTTGCGGTGACCTTTTTCTCATTTATTTGCAAAGCCCTGGTTTTTGGAAGCACTCAGCACGGGAAGGGTTAGGCCCTGCAATACACGCTCCCCTCTGCGAATTCACCGGAGCCTTCGCAGCCAACACGCATCGGCCGTTACTCGCTGCCCGCAGGTGCTCGCGCTGCGGTCAGGACACTCGCAGGGGAAGCTGACGGTTCACGCAATCATCTCGGTTTCTACAGAGTAATGTGGTTTTCAGGATTTTCACCTACCCTGGACAGGCTGAGGGCTTCATACAGTTGATCGCAGCTGCTGCGCCAGCGGTCTTCTTTGGAGGCAGCCTTCAGGTAGACAGTTATTTTTGTCCTCCGAAATACTGAATTGGGTGCAGAAATTTCCATTTTGAACCCAAGTTTAAGAAAAAGACTTTGTTCCTTAAAGACAAAATGAATATAAAGTTTGCAATTGCACAGAAATTGCTGTGCCCCACTTAGACCTGTGAATGCTACAGCACCCAAGATGCACACGATAAAGCAAATGACCTCTGTAAATCAACACAGACCACCAACAGTATGGAATGACGGTGGCTCCCAGGCATAAGGCCGCTGTACAGCACAAAAGGTTTGCTTCTAAAGAGGCAGAGAAGTCAGCTCGGGAAATGCTGAATCCTTGTTCATAAAGAGACACGTCAGGTATTTGTTGCAGACGATACGCAGTCGTCCTCGGGGAAGCTGAAGTAGCACACAGGTTCTGTCCAGAATCTAACGCAGTACTGAGAGCTTCTGAACTGGCAGAAAGGCACCCATTAGCTTCAAGCCCCTAAAACCTCCAAGTCCTGACACATTTTCACACATTTTCAATGGCTTAAATGGCACGAGGCTGTAAGTTTTACAAACTCTCTTTAAACATGTCACCTGAAGTTGGTACTCACTTCTCCTCCATCAAAAGATGTACTGCAAGTTTTCTGGCTAATGACTGGAAGGGGTTACTTTTGTTTAAATAGCTTAATCCTTTTTCTATTAATAGATGTCTCCAAACAAATGTTATCTGACCTTCTATTTCACAGCAGTACTGGGTAAACTCAGCTGTTCAGGAACATACCTTTTGGAGCCTACAAGTATTTTATTAAGATATCTTTGAAAAGCAAGACTTTACAGGAGGAACAGCTTTGCAAGAACATCCTAGTATACGTGCACAAGGAATGGCTTGATTATTGTAAGTTATTACAACAGAGGGCTGTCAAAACAGAGAAACCCATGCAAGGGTGCATACAGGGGGATCCTGTGCTTTAAAACACACAAGTTTCTTCCAAGAGTCTTTCTATTTCTCGTCCATTTTCAAAAGATTTCTTCTGCCTAGATGATTTCAATCTCAAGAAAGAAAAATAAATTACTTCTCAGTTTCTCTGGGATTGTTTTAATGCGAAAGGTGGAATGTCAATGAAAGCTGCTAGGAGCTCAAGACAAGGAGCACTGACTTTCTACATCAAAATCCAGCTCACTCAGGAGCAGAGCTTTGATGGACTACAGCAGGAACCGGTCTGCCAATGCTAAGGCCTCTTTCATGGAGAAGTACATCTGCCACAGAAAAGTATGCTTTGCGTTGGGTTGTGCCGAATGAAGAAAAGGAAAGGATGGTCAGCATTGAAATCCTCCTCCGTAACCATGCAGAGCATAGCAATGCCAGCAGTGGCAGCCGCAGCTTCTGTGCCTTCCTCGTTCACGTCTACAAAAGCCTTGTGGACAATTTTAGAGAGAAAGAGGTCGCGTGCCCCTGACATTCCCGACAAGTCAGCCTTGCCACTGTCAAATACATCCAACAAGCCCAGAGCGGCTAAATCTGATTTAAGGTCATAGCTTTCTTCCAGCCTGAACTTTGGCAAACGCACACGAACGTCAGTGGAGTACAGATGCTCTGGACATGTCCATTCCTGGAGCTTCTCTAAGGTGAGCTGCTTTTCCAGCTAGAATTAAAAAGACAGAGATCATTACGTATCAACAGCGTAGAAATATTTCATTTTCAGTAACATTTACAGGGCTTTATAGAGCACTATACAACTGTAAAGCAACTACACAAAAATGACTGTACCCACATCTCTGATAGCTCCACACAGACCAACCAAATGCTATTACAGTTAAGTGGAGTCAGTGCAGTTTTTACTTTACAAGGTACCACAGTCATTTGCTTCTTGCTGCAATGTACAGAAGGGAAAAACGTACACTGATAGAAACTAAACCCAGTCATTCTTACTGTTTAACTAAATAGAATTACATAATTAAAAACAAGTAACAAAAATAATCATCCAAGAGCTCGAAGAATCTGATGTGTTCCTGGTCATTTACTGGAAAACAGCCTCACTGCTTTAAGGCTAAGAAAATAAAGACTTTCAAAGGTCACGAAAGAAAAGTTCTGTCGTTAAAAAAAATAAGCAAGGCGAGTTAGTTCTCATAACTGACTTTGTTTTCTCAGTCTTCTTCATGGTTCAGTTCAGCAAGTGAAAGGACACATGAACACAAGCAACAGAACCCGAACACGACTTCTCTTCGTGATGCACCACGTGTACGTATGCTTTACTGCAGTGCTAGCAGAGCATTGCCTAAAAATATGCTTGATGATAGATATGGGGCTCTGAGAACATGGGTTCATTAAGGCTTTAATTTTGAATGGAAGAAATTATCCATTAAATAACCACATTAGCTTTGATGGGTCACCTTCTGCAGTCCAGTGGAGTCATCTTCAATGTCATCAGGTAACAGGATGATCATACTGAGTTCTCTTCCATCATAAGGCAGCTCTAAAATACGGACCTTCACTTCAGGGATATACCCAAAACGAAATTTCTTTTTCTGATACATCATTTTCACTGTCTTTTTTTCATTCTGGATGGATAAAGGTACCAAAAGTAACAGTTAAGCAAAGACTAATTTAAAGAACTGATAGAAAATAAGTAAGTTAAAAATTGCATTCTTGCAAAAACTCCTCCTCCATTAGATCAGGTGATCATAAATCTGCCTTCATCGGACTCCTGACTGCCTGTTTAATAACAGTTTCTTCTGAAGACATAAGGAGTTTGTGTTGTATTTGGTTCTCCTTTGGCTTCTACAGCACAGTCCTCGCAGAAACTGAAACAATTTCTTCAAGTTGCTGTGCCTTTGTATTGCTCTAGCCCCCAAAATGACAATGTTAAAACCCAAAGATCAGCTCTGTTCAGCACAAAGCAGACGGCTGTGAACACCATCTTGTAAAGCTGTTAACATAAGCAGAACATAGAACAAGAAAACGGGGCTTAACCAAAACGTGTGAGCATTTTAATGCTGCTTACCCAGCATCACAAACAGGCCCAGTTCCTGGCAGCTGGAACTGCCAGCTGACAGAAACCCTCCTGGGCACAGGCAGGGTCCTCGTCTGCACCAGAGAGTTGTCTCTGATGCTGTTCCAGAAAGTGAGAGAAAGAATAGCTTGCTGCATACAGAAAAATGCTAAAATCCATAAAAAACTCTTTCAGGTGAACTAAAAACATTCAAGAAAGTCTTTGTATTTTTTTAATTATTTTATCTCTAAGCAAAGCTTCACTTTAGCACCTATATTGTTTGACCTTTTCGTTGGATAGATGCTACCAAGACATTATCTGTATTACCTTATTTAACCGAAATGGCATGTCAGTGGTGTCGGCTTCTTCAAATTTCTCTGCCCAGTTCCCTTTGAAATAAATAGCGTTCACCAGTACGAGCCTGGTCATGTTATCAACCGAGCCTTCAGACAGCAGGTTAGGGATTTTACCTTCAGAGGGGGCAGGGAAATAAGTCACAACAAAATCTGGTAGTAAATTGAAGCATATAAAACATACGTGAAGAAACAGATGCCATAGAAATACTACAAATATAAAACTCCACTCCATTCCTGTAATAAAGTGTGTTTCAGTACCTCTTTAGCATACTTTTTAATATTACAGACTACTAATACTTTTGAGATACAGTAATTTGATGAAAGTGTAATATTTTTAGCTTAAACTGTCACATATGACTCATCACATTCATCATACAAGAATCAGAAGATATCCACGTTTAGGATTATTGGGTTTAGAAATATAGACACAATACGGACCAGGACTGTCCGAAACAAATTCTCCAACTTGTGTCTATAAATCTATGTTCAGGCATCTCCCCTGCACTCACTGGCCTGAACACACAAAAAATGGAAATGTCTCTGAATTTACGGAACTGTTTAAGGGTCTTGCTTAAACATTTCCTGGATCTGCCAATGCATCAATTGAGTATCCCAGGGCAAAACTAAACTGTTCCAAAGGTGGCAGAAAATAAAGTAGGAAACACTACCAGTTACTTCATTAACCAAAGCAGTTTACCTTCAGTTTTCTCCTCTACCCACTGGTTAATTTCTTTCCTGGCTTCATCACAAGCCTGGAGAAAATCAACTGTAGCCAAATCAGCTCCATAGAATTTCTGAGTATTAGTCAGGAAATCCTAGATTTTGGAACGATAAGAACAGCTTTCAGTGCCTGCAGGTAAGAAAACATCTCTTTATGAGGTAGATAAGGTGCTTGTCGAACAGAGTATCACCCGCTCTGAGGTGGGCTCTAACAGTGCACTGCCTGGGGGGGTTTCTGAGGTTGGGCTGGGTTTTTTTTCCCCTCTCAGCCTCACAGTAAATCTGCCACATCTACGGCTGATGGTGTGCTTACTGCAGGTGTTGCAATATTTACCTGCCATTCTCCTGAAACAGGCGCCAGCACAGCTAGAATGAAAACAAAACTCCCCGAAAGAGTTGAAGGATAAAAATAGCCACCTAGGTACACACAAAGGTATAATTCACTGGTGAAGAGGCACGTTGTTTAGACATGTTGAGCATCCCCTCCCAACTAAATAGTGTTTTCAAAAATATTTAAGTAATGTGGTACTAGACCAATGAAAATCCTAAAAAGCTGATTGCAGCAGACACCGAGCTGGTTGCAACCTAAAAAGTTGATTGCAACAGACACAGAGCTGGTTGCATCCTAAAAAGCTGCCTGCAACAGAGTGGGATGTTGTGGTAGTTACTGTAAACTAAGAAACTAGACAAGCGATTTTCCTCTTGAGCCCGAGAGCAGCAGAACCAAGCAAGCAGTGAAAAGGATTTCTGTGTAACATCCTTTAGGTAAGATGCACAGGTGCCTACAGATACAGAAATGCATACGCACCTGTGCAACACTTATGTTGACTGCCCAGTAACCTTCAGAAACACGCCTAGAAATATTTCTACTCCATAAATACTCAAAAATAGCTGCATTTTCCCACCAGGTTCCACCACACCATCACAATCTCCACCAGCGTACCGGCAAAAAGCTGCAGGACTTCTCTCCAAAAAGCCGATTGGCAAGCCGTAAAAGATAGGGAGCATTGCTTCTGTTTATATCCATAGTCAGAGTCTGAAACCTCGAGTGAATATCCTCAACTTCGTCAAAATGAAGCGTCTGAAATAACAGAAGAGAACTAGATGCTGCTAATGCTGTCTTCAGAGAACATACAGTACATCTCCAGCAGGTAAGTGGGTTGAAGAAAGAGAAGAGGGACTTTGTAAACCTCAAGGAATGAGTGAAGCTGTTTCTCAGCGCTACGCTGCCTGTGTCAGCCACTCGTACTAAGCTCCTGGTTTACACAGTCACAGCAGAAGATGTTGATCGCAGCCCCGAGTCCTGTCCGTGTGACATCCAGATGCCTCCCTTCCGTGGACCACTGGGCACAAGGACTCGCTCCCGGGGGGGGGAACTGAGAAGGGAGACGATGCCACAGAGGCACCTCTGCTTTCCTGCTGCCCCTTTGGCCCAAGGGACCCTGGGGTTTTTTTGCTCTTCAGAACATACAATCAAAACTAGCAGAGGTGAGGTCTTAAGAAAACTTAGAACAATTATCTTTTATGGTTTTATGAAAATATAACTGCTTTTATATATATATATATAAACAAAAAAACTGTACAATCTTAAAAATCAAAGGCATCCCTGCAGTTTCTCCATGCTCAGAGGCAAGCCAGCCAGCCCAGGCTTACAGATAGGACAGCAGCAGCTGCCAGGCCTCACTGACAGGGAAGACGAGACCAAAGCAGGGACATTCACATTCAGACTTAAATCATGTATTTCTCAGTGGGCAAGGCTGCTGTGGAACCCCACGGGACTCAAAGGAAAGCCCTCATTTTATCTCACTGGGTCTTCTGGCCCGGCCTTGCCGCCCACATTAATGCAAGCTGTGTCGTACAAATGAATAACTCAGCAACAACATCACGGAGGCAACTTACAATAGGATTATGATTACAGAAACAAACTTCTATACACTTACAACAGCCCTTGACAGCCATCCATCACTGCCTCCCTAATTAGCTACGTTTTCATAAGTAAAGCACTACGGTATGGGAACATGCAGTACTGAGGTGATTGTGCTGGAACGCATTTTTTTCCCCAAGTTCCTTTTGCAGGATTTCTGCTGTCAGTAATTTATCTTAGGTGGGGCTGTCAGTTTGATTGCATGGCATACACGTTCAAAGTCTGTTTGTACAAGTAGTAAGAAAATGAATTTATTGTCTTATTCATACAGCATAAACCAGTTCCTCCTAAAGTCCAGAACACAAAGGTGAAATTATTCATCTGCAAGCACACGACGGTGGCTGCGGTGAGAAGTCTCGTACGCCCTTTTGCATTAGTGGGCGTTAGCCTAATGAAGGGGAAAAATAATAATGACCTTCCGTGCAGGAGGCCTCAGGGGAAACTGGCACACTCCCCACCACTTTTGCCATTGATGATGAGTTTTTTTTTAAACTATCCTACCTCACCTAAGGCTACGGTAAGAATAAGCATCTGGGCTCAGCTCCTCTGAGGTATCCAAGTGCCCAGCTGTTACTACAACACTGATACTTAGGTAGCATCGTCATATATTATCATAGTTATGGTTGAAATATAAAACTATATATTGTGTCACTTAGACAATACACAATATTATTAGTAATAAGCACACCATTCGTAACCCTGTATGACAAAGCAGTATTTCTTTGCTGAAACGTCTCAGTGAAGGTCTTGCTGCTGGAAACTCCAGCCAATTTAAATGAAGACTGATTAATTAATGGAATTAATTTCCTACTTCAAGAATTAATTTAATAAGTGAAATTAAGCGAGAAACAAGAGCCACAGCAAATACGGAAAGAGGGCTCTGGAGCAGGGCAGGCAGCAGGTAACTGCAGAAAGGAGCCTGAGGAAGGCTCAGTGAGCATGGCAGGAATCTTGTCCTGAGCACATAAAAGCAACACCCTCCTTTCATTTTCTCTCCTCTAAAACACAACAATTTTTTAATGTAAATAAAATATACAGCCAAAGAGAACTAGTTTGGTTTTGTTTTTTTTTTTTTTTACTCACCTTCAGCACCTGGGCTTCTGTATTGCCTCCGGCCCCTAAAAGGACCATGGCCAGAGCAGCAGAGACACCGACAGGAGAGAAGAAAATATTGCCCGTTGGGTTGGTCTCGTTAAACCTCCTGAGCAGATCAAGTGCAAACCTGCTGTTGGCATTACGCAGGTTCTCCATGGTGACAGCTGAAAAATAAAACCGTCAGCAAGGACTCCCGGGGTACACTTTTCAAAAAACTAACCTAACCTTGTGGGACTCACGGAGCAAAGACTGGATTAATCTGGCTGCAGCTTAGTACAGACACAGCAAGAATTTCATCATCAGTGCATCTTTAAAAGAAATAAGTCACGTTGAAAAAGCGTAAATTGTATATCCCAACCTAAGCTGTATATCCCAATATATTGTATTTCCCACGTAAATTGTGTATCCCAACTTTCCCTATCACATTAAAGACATTATTCAAAGAAACTCCTTGCCTTCCACGTTGCAATAGGAAGTCTGTGTGCTGGCAGGACTGCAGGCTGAAGCCCTTCGGTCTCAGCGAGCCAGCACACCCCAGAGAGCTCTCCCACGCCGCTCTCCCCCCGCTCTTCTACCCGAACCCTGCACGAACGACGTCTGCAGCAACCGCTCAGGGCGATCCAGCCGCCTTCCAGCAAGCTGCCCGCCTGCACGGCACAAACCGTGCCACAAAAAGGTGTCAGTCCTGCCAGCAGGTCACGTACACGCTTACCTTCAGCAGCAGGGGTTACCCCGAGCGCAGGGGCAGGGAGCTGGGGGGTGTCAGCCGAGGGTGACGTGCCCGGCTAGCGAAGGCAGAAGCGGCGAAGCTTCGGGGCTGGCGCTGCGCAGCCCGAGTGGCGATTCGTTCCGGGGAGACGCTCCCTCGGAGGCCTTTGGAGCGGGGTGGGGGGAAAGGTGCAAGGGTTGGGTCAGGTGCAGAAACCTACCCAAGGGTTAGCAGCACCTTCCCGCCCGCCCGGCTCGGACTTCTGCTTCTCCCTGCCTGCTTGCTCGCGGCAGGACCCTTGGGTTCAGCTGTTCGGGGCTTGTTTCCCCAAGGAGCTCCATTAGAGGCGCGGGCATTGGTGCAGCTGCAGCCAGCAACCCTCGCGTCCCGCTGGAACTGCTCTCCAGACCCAGCTGCGTGGAGTAGGAGGAGGTTGCAACAGCGTTTGGG
>Ga0181612_157346_pt1 | contig 18670 bp, 9 predicted proteins | sample HoacroProtozoa21_FD_119630 | JGI IMG/M metagenome (GOLD analysis project Ga0181612, IMG submission 119630) | Hoatzin crop microbial communities from Cojedes, Venezuel. Combined Assembly of Gp0051906, Gp0051904, Gp0051908
ACTCGGCTTGCGGAGGAGGTCACAGAGCAAGTCTGCGGCTGCTGCCCACAATCTCTCCGGAAAATGCGTGTTGCTGTGTCCGATCGTCTTCTGTAAGCACTGCTCAATGCGTTTTAGAAGTGCATCTATTTGATTTTATCTTGGATGTGGAACAGGATTGTGATCTATCAAGGAGAGCGAGCAGCTGTGGAGCAGACCAGAGGACCAGACAACTGGCCTATAGTCTAGACCCCCACTGGACTGCAGGTCTAACCTAGAATCACAGAGTCATAGAATGATAAGAGTTGGAAGGGACCTTAAAGATCATCTGGTTCCAACCCCCCTGCCATGAGCAGGGACACCTTCCACTAGACCAGGTTGCTCAGAGCTCCATCCAGCCTGGCCTTGAACACTGCCAGGGCCGGGGCAGCCACAGCTTCTCTGGGCAACCTGTGCCAGCACCTCACCACCCTCAGAGTAACGAGTTTCTTTATTGTAGCTCATCTAAATCATGCCCTCTTTCAGCTTGAAGTCATTGCCCCTTGTCCTGTCACTATATGCCCCTGTAAAAAGTCCCATATTGAAGATGACTTTCAACCATCAAGGAACACACCACTTCCTGACAGCTGCCTGAAGTTTGCACCAGTGCAGCTTCTACCCCTCTTCCTTTTTTGTACCAACATTTTTTACCTATGAAATACCACTGTTGGCACAGCAAAGGCTTGACTTGTTGCTGGTGCCGGCAGGCTGAAAACCCGGCCTGCTGAAGACCTTGGGCCAGGCTGGCACTGTGTCTCTTTAGCTTTTGCCTTGAGAGAGAACAAGTTTCCTTCACAAGAATACAGCATTTTTCCTAACGTTTATCTGGTGGCTCCCTCTAGAGAGAGGAACGTAAACACTGACCTGCTTCGCACATTGCAGTTCCTGGATTGGATCACTTTTAGTCCCAGAACTGTTTTTGTTACACTCGCTCCCTGTTAGACTTCTCAGCTTTTCAATGCCTTCTCTCTCTCATTGTCTAGCTCAGTGCTGTTAGCATGACTGCAGGAACAGAGAGTTTTCAAGTCATCTTACTTACATTTAAAAATTATCATCTGTAATCAGTCCCTGGGCCTGCCCAAAGACACCCACAACTACCTCTCACGACAAAAGAAGAAACGTCAGCCTGATGGACAAACAGGGAAATACTCAGAGCTGAGCCAGGAGAGGTCTGAAGTTCCCCGCTGCCATTCAGCATGGCAACAGCTCATTTCAAAAAGCAGTCAGTGGATGCTGCCCAGCACTAATTTTAGATAAGCAGGATCTGGTGTCATCAGAAGGGAGCTCTATTTTTGCGGAGGAGCGAGAGAGAGCAACACACACAGCGAGCAGAAGGAGGGCCTGGGCAAAAGGAACTTAGGGATTAAACTAGTTTGTAGCTGCCCTTCTCCACTGCAGTCAGTGACCACCACGTTGTTCTCTGAAAGAGTAACTCCATGTTCGCTCCCTGCTCACCGAGTTCAACAGTGGTTAATGAAAACTAGTACTGTTCTTACCGCTCTGGCTTCAAAAAAAATGCTTTGTTTTTCCAAAAACACAATCAGTGATTGAATTGGAAATGGAAATGTCTGGCCCAAAGCTGTGTCTCACCAAATAAATTCTTTACACTGAGTTTTTCAGCACCATCTTAAGTCTGTTTACCGTGAAGGCTATAGTAAAACTGCCGTCTTTGAGCCCAGGCAGGGGATGTTGAGCGTCCCACCCGAGCCTTGTTTCACAGGAAGCGGTGTCCCTGCTTGCATCTTGTTCCCAGTGAGAGCAACAGTGTAAGTGTGGAGAGTTAGGGCAGCACAAAAACTGGCAGGTGTGTTGTTGCAAATGCAAACAGTTGGCATTTGCAGTTTACTCCAAAACAGTGACTGGGAATGCCCTGCTATTCAAAGGCAGAGGACAAACCATTGTTTATACCTTTAATCAACCATAGGTTGTTTTACTTTGGTTTTTTTACGAAGAATAAATGAGGCCCAGAAATTAAACTTAGGAGAAGAGGAAATGCAGTTTAAAAAAATTGTCTGATATCTGTTACACTGACCCCCCTAAAATTTTCACCCAAGACAGAGAAAGGTTTCAGTGGCCCCCGCTTCATCGCAGTGAGTCCCATTGCTCTGTTGACAGGTTGTGCCTTTCCATAAGGACATGGGGACACGACTTGACACATGGTCTGTGGCTCTACTCTCCTCTGTGCAAAATCCTCGAGAGCAGAAACCTTCCACCTAGGTGACTTCACAGAATAAAGAATAATCCGAAAGCCTTCAGCACGTTTAAACCAGTGGAGGTCAGAGTCACACAAGCCTGAAAGCTGACGCAAGAAGTGTTGGGCTGGCCGTGGAAAGGAGAAAGGCAGCGAGAACAGCTGCTGCGCTTGTCATTCGGCCCCTACAAGCCAGGTGTGTACTGAAGGCCTCAGTGCGCACTGCTCAGCAAGCATGTACACCACTTTCTATATCTGGTCTTCTGTCACTGGATGCCTGTCTTGCCTTGCCCCTGTAATTTCACAGGTGGCACTAAATGTATTTGCTTACGTGCAGCTACAAGTTATTCTGAATTGCATTAACACAAAGCATCTTGCTGGCTTTACAGCCACATGCCGCGTTTGCTCTGAGCGGAAAAGGGCTGGAATAAAGCATCATCAGGACAATGCCAAAGTGTGGGAGACTTCGGAGTTTGTTTCTAATAGCTGTCCTGTGTTTCAGTTCTTTTTAAATCACAAGTGCTCTTAAACCGTAGTATCTGGCTCTTCTACACTGTGACCAAACTTTGATTAAAGCCATTTTCATACCTTTGGATTCATTTTTAAGCTGTGACTAAAAAGAAAAACATAGGCTATTCAAATACATCAGTACAGAATGTCAACTAAAATATATGTGTTATATATATATTGTGCACTTCTGGTTATTTTTATGAACTATTTAAATACCAGTCATTAAACTTTTCTACGCTGTAGAGACTGCAACTTGACTTAAATACTCAAGTATGCAAATGTTTTTATTAGCTTTTCAGCTACCGGATAGAGAAATGTAGTTACTATATATGCTTCCAGCCATGCTCTTGTTTTCAGTAACTGTATTTAACAGTTTGAATCATGTAAAATGTTCATACCAGACTTTTAGGAAATAAATGTCTGTACAAGCCTTGCTGTTGTTTTCTTTCGCTATGGCGTGAGGAGTTAAGTCACTAAAAATGAAGCAATAGTTTGAACGCTGACCCAGCTTCTTCAGGAAGAGCTGTGGCAGCCGGACGTGTCTCAGCACTGCTTATCATGGGAAAACGTATTTCAGGGCCTCTCTGACAGTAAAGCCAAGGCTGCAAAGAAGTTTTTTCTAAACTCGTACTTAATAGGGTGTCTTCGAATAATAAGTAAACGCCATCAGCCAGCAGGGTATCTTTTGGGAAACTGAATTGTGTAAAGTGGACATAACGAGTTCTCCTCTGTCCATCAGCATGGCCTTCAGCTACCAGCCGCTGCAGAGAACTCAACAACGCCTGCATTATATTTGTGTCTAGGTCGTTTGTCCTACCACACTGGTCCGCAGCCACGTGTAAAACAGCAGTGCAACGTGGCTGGGTTCTGCATGCAATTTGCTATCAAACACACTCCATTCAGGAGAAAATGTGTTACTGCTATTGTTATTAATAGTCTTGGCTTTGCAGTAAATCTGATATATGGAAGACAAAATGAATCCCACCTGAATGTCTTAGTCTGAGCTGGTTGTCTTCACCATCAGCAGAAAGATGTAGGAATGTAGGGGTTGTTTCTTAAACTAGATCTGGTAAATCACTGCAAAGAAGTCTGTTTTCTCTCTGCTGATTTACACTGAGAATCTCAGGGAGCAACTCAAATGTCCACAGGTCAGGTAAGATGAATCCCATCCTCTGTGTCTAGAAATAAACAGTTCCAGGTAAAATACAACCCTCTCACCAGGAGGTGGACTTCTCCTCTAAAACCTGTGCCCCTCAGTGTTCCCTTCCCCCTCTTAATCCATTCATAATGATAAAGCAATTCCCTTTTTGATCTTTCCCAGAAATGACAAGCACATACAGCTCAGCATGTTATTTCTCCTCATGCCTAGTCACGCAGCCATTTCTCCGCTGGATCCAGCCAGTCTGGGGGTGGTATGCATTGAAACCTCCTACTTTGCAATGTCTTGACATAAACGGGGTAATATTCAGCCCTGGCTCCATAAAGTAATGTGGAAGGCATTTGGCAGCGTTCCTAAACTCTTGCTGTTTAAACATGAGGAAGCAGATCACTTCTGCATACCAGCACTGATTTATAGAAACTGGAGGCATGAGGAATCCTTCCATTTAAACCAAGCAGGTGATACAAGAGAGAGTTTCTGCATTCCCAGTTACAGTTTTGAGCCCAGTGACCCTCACAGTGAAGGAAGCCACCAACCTGTCAAATACAATGGTTAAACATTGTTTAAAACATCACTGCTTCTTTTCTGAGGTCCTTCATGGGGGCTACTGAAGGTACACTCCTCTGCATTTCTTTGTATGCTGAGTTTTAAAAGATTTTGGGTAACCACAAAGTCTTGGATTTTGTTTTAAGGCTTCCCAATTTTTCATCTAATTCAAAGAACACAGCCTTACTGTGTCTTGAGACAGCAGGTGCAGATTCACAGAGACCCTCAGCAGCAGAAAAAAAAAAATTGCAGGCGCCGCTCTCCCCCATGATAAGAACACCTGAACACCATTTGTTTCCAACAGGCCTAGGGCATCCCACCTCCCCTCAACAGCAGGCGCACCACAGTACTCTTACTGTGTAATTAGTAGCTTTGTGGTTACGCTGTGTCAGGAGTGACACTAAGTTGCTGGAGAAGTGGATTTAAACTTCTGGGAGAACTCTTCCAGCACCTCCATTAGCTTCTCCTCGTCCTCTGGCAGACTGCGGGTGCTTGCCAGTGGTAAGTGTGTAGGGACTGGCTGCCTGTCTGGAAGAAAAAAAATTAAAAAACCTTATGCGTACATCATGGGAGTTGGACTCGATGATCCTTATGGGTCCCTTCCAACTTGAGATATTCTATGGTTCTATGATTTAACGACCTCTTCTAGCACAAAAGATCTTTCTGCTAGGCAATATATTTCCTAAACATACCTCATGGTCTTGAAGCCAGGAAACTTACCTTTTAGCTTTCTGTAAATGATGTTAGTTAAGCATATCTTCCAAATGAGAAATTAAACTAATTTCATTTGTATTCTGGAACTAGAATGACTGTCCTTTTGCACAGTATGACTTAGACTGGGGAGCAAGGGACCTCACTGGCAGCTAAGGACAGGAGAGAGAAAGGAAGGCCTTACTAGGGGATTTGCACCTGCTCCCCGTCACCAGTGTCACTCCTGTAGACAAAGACCAATAACTTGCTATTATTGCTGCAGGCAGAGGTTGCTTTTTCAGCAGGAGACAGGGTTTTTCCTTGTCTCCTGGAAAATGTTTCTAGCGGTACACAAACTCCCCAGCTGGGACTTTGTAGTTTGGTTTATATCTTAAAATGCTTACTTTCATCCTTAAAAATAAATGGTGAAATTCTAATTGTAAAGTACTTACACTAATTGCTCAATCACCGTAAGTAACATGTATCCAAAGTAAAGATGTTTGACCAAATTTGCTCAATTTGATGCTTTGCTTGGTTTTCCAAATCTCATACCCCTCGCTCACTGTGTAAATACAGCTGTATCACCATCCATTCTACAGGATTTTTCTCTCCAAAGTCATGGTATCTAGAGCCTGGGAACCTTACGACAGTGCTCTTAGATGTCTACGAAACAACCTGCTGGTGCAGCGCTGTTCGACTGTTTCAGTAAGTCCAACTTCTGCAACAGCCAGCTGAGACTAAAAGAGCAAGCTGTTACAATACTGGGCAGCAGATTCCCCTGAAAACCTATCAGGCTGCCATCAGGCTTCCCAGGGGAGTAGAGATGTTTGCTCTCTTAAGTGCAAATGTTGTAACTGGCTGCATATACCACATAACCTCTGCTCGTGGAAACCTGAGGAAAGATACATATGCAGAGGAACATCCCCTTCTCCGCCACTGAATATGAACTGCTTCCTACCCAACTGTAGTGCTTCCAGCAGCCTGTGCTAAAGTTTGGGAACTATGTGTGAAAGCCAAGTTCAGCATCACGGAGAAGATGCTTCTAGTCTTTGGAAAGCAGGACTCTGTCAAGCATTTTTTATTTATTTTGGCATAGGCATAGAATTCTGGTTGTACAAGTCATGTTTTCATTTCCCATTTTTTTCCTCAGGAAAGAAGTATTTGCTGGCTTTGGTTTGCACTCAAAGGGAACGACAAAAGAGAACGGAGGAAATGGAGGGGAGATGTGACTGATTCAGGAAATGGCCGCCTAGGACTAGAAGAGCAGGGTTTGTGGTAAAGTGCCCTGCACACAAAGCCCTTTACTGAAAGGGCCTGAAGAGGGCCCTTACTAAGCTGTGGCTTCCATAGGGCAGCAGGAGAGAGAAATAACTGACTTCATCACTATTTGGTAAGCACTGGACACAGACACAGGACTTCTCTTGCAGCCTTAAGAGCAGTCACACCACGATCAAAGCTCTCACAAGTCAATAGCTATAGCTGAAGAGCCAAGGCATGTTCCCTGTTTAATAAAGCTGGGCGCAGACAAAGGCCAAAGGCAAGAGTCTGGTGGAGTGATGATCTAGAGAAAGAACAACTGAGCAGAACCATCAGGACCAGAAGAAGGTGACAGGAGTACAAAAAAGGCAAAGCCTGATTCTATGAAGAAGACTGACCAGGCTGCGATGTGGGATTTCTGCATGCACCACAGGATGGCATGAAAAAGGTCTGGTTAAATATCTGTCAGCCAACCCCATGTGTCTGTCTGGGAGGGGACAGAAGGGACAAAATCTACCCGACTCTGGAAAAGTCTGAACTTCCTCCACGCTCCACCTAGAAATTCAGTGAATCAGGATTTGAGTGCCACATCCCACAAACGTACTCGGTTTCTGCAAGCAATTACCCGGAGCTTTGCCTTTCTCCCTCTGGACTGATCTGCATCGCCTTTAAGACACCTATGCTTCCAGCTGCTAACATGCCTGTCGTTTGCCTGCGAGACAAGACAGACTCTGCCCTATTTTTCCATTCCCTATGCTTGCAGTGCCAAAAATGCCACTGTGCTCAAGTCTCTGCCCAGCATTAGAGAAAGGGGGAATTGGCAGTTTCAACTAGCATGGAACGGTAGGAGGAAGAGCCTGTCAAAACAAAGCCAACCTCAGTGCTCTGTGAGAAGGATGCTAATTTCCCAGCATCATAAAAGATGCTGTTTGCCTGCTTTGATATCCCTTCCCTTGGCACAGTCCTGCATACAGCCAATTTCATTAATAAAAACCCAACCCTCCCTAAAGAAATGCTCTGAAGTCTCTATCAGCTACTTTAAAGGACAAAAGCAGGAACATAACTTAACACAGTCATTCTCTGGTTGTACAATGCTCGCTTGAACCTTTAGTCTTGGAACGATTTTGAGAAATACTTTATCCTTTGAGCAACGGTTGCCTGGTCGAGCCTTGATCCCCTTCCAGGCCAGATGGGGATCCTACAGTTCAGGCAGCTGAGGGATCTCCACTGCTACCCAGTGTAACACACTGCTGGCCTACCTTGGAAGAACAAGCCGCTCGGTAACTTTGTTGCTTCAGATGATACTGCCAACCATACAACAGTATCAGCTCCCTGGGCCTCTGTGCGCAGAATATTCTTCATCTTTTGATAGAAATCTGGCATTGACGATCTCACAGCTAGAAAGAAAAACAATGGAATAGTGGTCTGCCATGCAAGGCTTTTTTTGATTAAAGAAAAAAAAGAGCAGGTTAAAATCGCCACTGTGAGCACAGGAAGAAGAGAAAGCATCTCAGAGTTTATGGAAGAGAACAAGTATTTCCCCATAGCTAGGAGTACGATGACTTATGGTGGAATAATGCTAAGCTTCCAGATGATCCACCAGTTGTTTGTTTGGGTCAAATTACAGGGACAAAACTAGTAGGAGCTGAGAACAGGATCAGCAAGAGCTTCCTGAACCAATGCCATTCTAAACTGCAAAGAAATAAGACATGGGGGAAACAGAAATACCAAAACCCAGGAAACCAGCTGCAGCATTGTATTTAAAAACTCTATGCTGAACAGTACCTACACCAACCATATAATTCATGTTTAAACCCTGGTTTCTTTTTATTTTGTCCAACAGGTGATGAATGAAGGCCCATCCCCTGCAGCTGCTTATTTTGGGGGGTTGGAGATTCCTTGAACTTTCAGGTGGGACAACTTTATGGTTCATTAGGTTTGCAATCCACAAAGGATGTGCAAAAATACATCTATCTTAAAGAAAAAGAAATACCAGGATATTTAGTTGGAAAGGGCAGTTTTCAAGCATAAAACAGACAGAGTAAGTGTTTCTGTCATCAAAAGTGAATTTGTGAAACTGCATCCCCAGAAAAGACCTAGAGATCAGATTGCTAGTCTGCATCCCAAGCTTGGGTGTTAGGGGCTGGTAACAAACTGCAGAACGCAACACGCATACTGGATAACTGATGCTGGCCCGCCTGCGGAGACACAGTCACTGAAGAACAGCTGCAGCTCAGACAAAGGGCTGTCTGGCCAAACCCGCTGCTTCTCGGCAGCAATAAACGTTTAGAGGAAGAGCAGAGGAACAGGGCTTGCTCTGTTTTCCTATATGCCCTTGCAAATTCCCAGCATCTCCACGCTGGTACTCATGGAGGCAAAAGCTCTCATCTGTGTATTTAACAGTCCCACTACAAATGTAACTTAAAGGTTAGCTTAACGCACTATGGCTCTACTGTGCATTTGCGTGGGGCTGGAACAATTCATTGCCCATTATTATTCTCTGGCTATACACAGACTGCATACACTGTGCAGAACAGAGCTACCAAGGGGGTACAGAACTACTGCAAGCACAAGTTTGGAGCCAAGAAGTCACTGCACCTGCTGGAGAAATCTACCAGAAAGTCTCATTTCAATTTGCTTTTAGACTAATTCTGAAAAGACAAAAAATACTTGTGTATTGAATACAGAATATATAGAATATATAGAATATATAGAATATATAGAATGTCAAGCATTATATATATATTATATATATTCTAGATGTTACCTGGAGTGTCTGCCCAGCCGGGGTGCATAACGGAGAAATGGATGTTTCGGTGAGCTTTTGCCCATTGTTCTGTCATGACAACTTGCTGTCTCTAGGATAGAGCAAAAAGAGCCAGACTAGCATCAAGTTCAATAGCCTGTCCACCAAGTTAGTTCCCAGGCAGATGAGCTACACCAAATATGCTGTAAATATCAGGGCATTTATGTGTAGCAGAAATATATCCTTGCTCATCCTGATTTCATTTATTGGCGAACTTTGTCAGAGACCACTGTGGTCACTGCAGTCCATATCCTGGCCACAAGGTTACTTTTAAAGTGGTTACACTGCTTTCACTGACCACGTCTACTTGCTGTGGACTGTAGGTAAGAACTAAGCAGGCAGAAGGGGTGGGTCAGCTAAAGATAGTTTTCCCCCTGCGACTTAAATCAAACCAAATGAAAATCTAGCCATGCTCTCCACACAAAATGGTATGCACTCATAAATGCCATCATACTCCGGAAGGTTAAAGCTCTGTATGGGTTGGATGCAATGGGAAAGCAACAGTGAACAACGGGCTTTTTGCAAAGCAGACGGTATAAGCTGCCTACCAAACAAGTGCTGGGCTTTGTTCCAAAAACCACGGACTGTACCTTGTTTTGTGCATACACCATAGTTCCATCAAATGTCCCATTTTCCGACTGCAAGTCAGATATGTTTAATTTTTGAACTAGCATGCCCCCAGAAGAAACAGTTACCTGTAATCAAATTAACAAAAAACAAATGAATGAAAAGCAAATGAATGAAAAATAAAACCCCGCAATCATGCTCATGCATGCAATGTGGTCTTCAGGCCATATTTTGCAGTCCCTAGGAGGAGGAGGAGGAGGATGATTCCTCTGCATACTCTTTGCACTATGCCTGTGCTCATGTGTGGAGCGTACCTGGAGATGAGTTGGAAGAAATAGAATTTTTTTTAGAAAGTGATTTTCATTCAAAGTGGTGTCGACTCCATCACAGAACTTTGTCCTTCTTCCTTTTGAAAAGTAATTGAGAGAAAGAAAATAACAGAATAGCACTATTTGCAGTTTATATGTTTAGCATTTATAGACGTTAATTAGAAAACAGGATGTACTGTACAAAACTTCAGAAATTTCAGTTAAAAAATGTACCTGCTGCCCTGTTTTACACCAAGACCTGTAAGGTTCTTTTAAGCCTATACTCCTGTCATAGGTATTCTGCACTATGCTGCAAGAGACAACTTGCCCCAGGGAAAACAAAAGGGGAAGTTTCAAAAGGAAGTGTTTTACTCTGCTTTCCAGTGGAGGGTTGAGAGTATCAGGCAGGAGCTTTGCCTTGCAGAAGGAGGTTGCCGTTAGCAAAATCCAAGAGGTTTCTGGAGATGCTTACAGCATTGAAACTAACCCTGCACTGCTAGCACAGTCAAAGAAATGCTGTCACAAACCAGACGGTAAGAATAGTAAAGCACCACTTCTCAACAGCATCGCCGACTCACCACTCTGGCGTCAGCTTCTTTCTCCAGGAGGGGCAGCAGGGCAGTTGTCAGAATGTATGTACCTACAAGACAGACAGACATCAACATTAACTTCTCTTTTCAAAAAAGCTTTCTTCTCTCTGCATCCCTTATAATGACATCTCTTTATTTCCAAAACTTCATCTGAATTCAAAGACTTTCTTGCTGCTCTACCTGCAATATGCCTGTTCAGCTTGTAGTGGTCTGCATCGCTGCATACTTCTCAAAAGGCACATCAGTTATTTGATAGACTTTTAAGTTTATTGTACCTATAGAGCAAACGGATCACGACATTCCAGCCACAAGTGTGAAAGCAAAATGGCTCGGGTATGGATTTCCTTGTGGGTGAGGCAACACCAGTGAAGAACTGGGGAATGCATTTCCCCTCCATGTGTGGCATATATGCATATATCTATGCCAGGTCATGAGCAAGAGAAGGAAACTGTGCTTCACACTTGTGTTTCCTAGGCCCTTGCATATGCACATGACATACCCGTTCTTGCCTTCTCACTGAAATGCCTCAGTACCCCAACATTTCTAATTTGTGTAGCACACAAACCCTGCCTCTTTAATCCCCAGCACGACTATTACCGAAGATAAGGAATTCTTGACAGGAAAAATATTAACATTGCCTGTCCAAGGCTGAGCTAAGATTACTTGGTGAAACTTAACTGTGCTCTTCCCCACTTTAATCATGTTCATTTAGCACAGATTTGTACACACCACACAACTATATTCCATTACAGCTGTTACCATGACCAGCAAAGTTTGTTATTCAAAACACTGTTCAACAGCTAGTGTGTTTGATTCAGACACACCTAGAGATGTTTCATCCACTCAAGCGCAACACAGGGATCTTTGTTTGGTTTTACCTCTTCAGAGATATTTTAAAATTTTTTTCCCCTTTCGACTGTATTTAAAAAAGTATAATCTGTTTAATTCAAAATAAATCCAGCCCCATTTAGTCTAGTGTTTCTGCATCAAGTATAAAATTTCTCTCATCTCTTCACAAATGGCTCTAGTTCAACAATTTCATGTCAGATATAAACGTATTTTTTTCCATGAGCTACCGAGGCCTTGTTTTTCACTAGACATGAAGACTTCAGCATCTGTCTCTATAACCTCTCTTCCTCAGAGGCAATGAGATCACCCAGTTAAAACACAGCATGCTTATAAATACGCTACCAAAGTCAAACGTGTTACATGCTTGGTGAACAAACTGTTCAGTTCCTCTGTCAGTCACAACAGTCTTTATTTTCTCTATATAATCGGAGGGACATCCACATGCACAGAATATCTTTAAAACCCCGACAAATCACACAAAGCGAATGCAGCAGAGGAGTAAATGCAGCCTGTCTTCAGCAGGAAATGCAAGCAAAGGCAATTGCCAGTGCACAACGAGAGCCCGTACGTCTCCCCTGGTAGCGGCGGGGAGACTGAACGATGACATCATTAGGACAAGAACTACCGCTGATTGTCATGGGAGACTGCCACGACGCCAAAAAAAAAAAATAAAAAAATCACTTCAGTACAAGCTGAGAGCCTGGATTAGATTTTGATTTGCTATGGATTCTTCAAATGCAAAGTAACATCATGTCTTGGTTAAATAAGCTGCATTTCCTAGAGGCAGAGCTGCAATGCACCAGCTACGAGGATGCTTGATTTAGTGTCTTGCAGATTAACTTACACTTTTAAGGGGCTTCATGTTGGTTTGTTAATTCTAAAGGGATGCAAAGACGAATGCATTAACATTGCCTCATTAACAACTGGGGTTTGTTTTGTTTTCCAGCTGGATGAGAGAAATGTTCAATGCCAAAAATCCTGCTTATAGCAACTACAGCTTGTCAGAGGCCTGCGTGCTTATTTCAAACCACAAACCAACTGCAAAGCCAGCGTTGCCTCTGTTCCTCAAGTTTATAAAGAATTCAGTAAATCCCACAGTGCCAGAGCATTCAATCTTTTTGCCCCACAAAACCAGTTGCTCATTTGCTTTGAGACAGAGCACAAAAAGACCAGTTTTGACCACAGGTTCCTCTGGTAAGCGCTGGTATCTCAAAACACACACAGATGCAATGCATCAGGCATCAAGACTGAAGCACTGTATTTCTCCCACTACTAAATATTTCACCAACTATTGTCCTCATTTTAAGTGCTCGAACACAAACTCCTTAGTACAAATATACTTTGATATTAGACGTCCTTATTTGCATGGGCTGGTCTGACAGGCAAGACAGCATGGACAAGAAGTTTAGTACAATAACAGTAGAACAGATACACCTTATTACCAAGGTATATACTAAAACCTCCACATTTTTATTCCCACAAAAGCTGGCACATAGTTTAATAGTTATGCTCAAACAAATAGGAAGAGTTGTAAGTACAATCAGTGTAGAGGCCTGGCACAGCCATGTACCTCAAGGCAGGTATTCTGCCAAGCACAGCTGTATTGCAGCATGAGTAACACAGACATGAATTTCTAAGTAAAAGAGGAAGCCACAAATGAATGTGTTGCCTGCTGCAGTCCTTATAAAGCAAAAATTGCATGAACTGTATAAAAACTAAAAAAGGAAAATTTTCTAACTTTTAGTAAAATAAGTTTTTTCAAGCAAAACCAAGACTGATTTGGTACAAGAAACCACATGCCTCTCTCCCCCCACTTAAGAAAATCAAGACAACACCCAAATTATATATGATTTTGCTAATAATTGATCATTAATGTCAATGTACTGGACATCAGCATTTCCAAAATGAACATTTTAGTACATTTCCTTGACACAGAAATAATTTTCATTTGTTAAAGAGAAACCTCCTCCCACAGAGCTTAATTAAAAACAGTAAAGCATATCAAATGTGATTACTGCTTAATTATCACTGTGTTCAAACCGCACAGATTTTTTTGAGGTTTCTTCTTTTGCAATTGTTTAAAAAGACCAAGAGAGAACACAAAGGTGCATTGAGGGAAAGGCGATGATCAACAGCGATGTGCCTTGCACTGAAAGCATTAAAAGTTGGTATCTTGGCGATCCCACCCCTCTCTGAGAGGACCTTTGGGATTCTGCTAGAAACAATGGAAGACTTTTCTTCCCCAGAAAACAAGAGCTGTCACTACTCCTGGGAGACTCTGGAGAAAGCATGTCCTTGTCTCAAGCAAATACTCTGCAAAGGGAGATGGTCAGCCTTGAGGCCACCACGTTTCCCAGCGGCTGTTCCATGGCAGTTATATCCACGACAGAGGAGGAACCGACAGCCCTCAGGGGGACAGGGCAACTGGGAGCAGGATGTTTCTGTCTGAACAGTTCTCCTGGACTACAGCCCATTTCTTGCACAGGTCTAAGTACCTGTGGAAAAGAGCAGGCTACTCTGAATCACTCACATGGCAGAAAGTCGAGCAGCAGCTTCTCTCTCACATGCATCTCAGACACAGCAGGCAGGGAGCTATGAGTACACCTACAAGGCAGTGCTGGACACACGGCTGTACAACCTGCATCTAGGATTGTGTGACAGAGGCCACGCTCTTAGACATCACCTTTCCCTGCCATCGGAAGGTACATTATCTACGTGGCCTGAAAGCTTGACTCCCACTGGTGTAACGCTGGGGGAGGAGGGAGGGGCTAAATGAAGTGGTATACCACGCTTCCCTTTGAAAAGGAGTGTTTGCTGTGCCACAAAGGAGTCCAGCAAGACAAATTCAGGAGCATGCTCAGAAGCAGCAGGAATGCAGAAGAGGGTGAGTAATTGTCCTATCTATCATCCCCCATGTACAGGATTTCATCTTGCCCTCACTGAACTCTGCGAGGTGAAGAGTTGACTAGAGAAATCTACTGCACAAGTTACAGCCCTGTTCAATGTAACAAGGTTTGACACAGTACCTGCTGGCCATGTTTTCTCCAGCTAAAGAGGCGCCTGGGATTGATGCACAATTTCTTTTAAAGATAAACATCAATATTTGCTTTTCCTTGGAAAAACTTACAGGAATTTTATGTCTTGAAGCTGAGTTCACATAATAGGAAATCATGTATAATACAGTGCAGTTAAAACCTTCCTATAAGGATAGAGCAACTCCACCATTACGCACCATTCAACCAATTCTATTACAATAGATTCAACGGTGTGGGTTGTCAGTCTGTGCATTACACAGGGCAATTTCAGTAAAAGCAATGAGCACAGCACGTAATAAGAACATACTTTGTTCATACACACTCCCCCCCAAGTGCTGATCACATTAATGTTTATTTAAGTTTCATGTTTACTTGCTCAAAGAAAAAAAAAAAAAAAAATTGAATCACCATGCATTCTCCTGGGGCCCATTTTGTAATTGTTCCACTTGCTCCGAGATGGTCTCAATTTAGTTTAGTAATCTGATATTGTCCTCCAATTAACAACTCTCATTTTTAACTCCATACGGTGAACTACTCTGTCAACCTGTAAGAGCAGTAATTCAAGTGGTTTCACAATCACAGAGTGAAACTTCGATGCAAGTCTGAAACTTTGATGCAACTGTAGAAAATGAGGAGCTATTATGGAGATACATACTCAATTCATACACTCAGTTGTTTAAAAAAAACCCCACAAACCCCTACAAATATCAGCCTGTCTACTTCATAAACTCCTAAATAAAATGAGGCTACCTTTCCCACGACCTGAAGCAGAACCCGAGGGGACTCTATGGAAACCAAAAGCGTTAGGTCTCGCAAGAAGGTAGCTCTGCATGTTCTTGCAACAGTTAGCTGACCGTGGACCTCACCATCTCTACCAAACCAAAGCGAAACTATCCCCGTGCAAGGGACAGAAGTCACTGTGTATTACGACATTGGTCTTTCCCACAGGAGGCTACAAATCCTCTGTACTAGAACATAAAACTAAGCAAAACATGGAACTGCCCTAACAGAAAACATAAACAAACACTGCAAAGGCAGATTTCCAAAATGCTGATGGTGTAACTCCACTTTAGCCTGCTAAAACCTGGAAGACTCCTTAGGATTCACATATTTCAGACTTCAAAATCAACAGGTTATCATATATAACAATAGTACATGAACACACACTCTTATCTGCTTTACAGATTTAAAGTGACCCCAAAACCTGTACTTTAAAAGTGATTTATAAAAAAAATTACAGTTTCAGCAGAAGTAATATTGTAAAGCCACTACCTGTTTATAACATCGAATTAATTGATGATGCAGTTATTGCAGACCCAAGTGTCTTGGTGGATTCTAGAATAGTTTTTGCCTGATGTTCTATCTGGCAATTAGTGGTAAATTGTTAGTGAGGTTTTTAATCTGCTAGCATTCAGATAAGGGCAGGCAGCCAACCCCACACTCAGTGAAGTTTTCCATCTGCCTGAGTTTTGCAGTATTATTAGGAACAGTGTTATTTCAACTGTGAAAAAGTGGGAACAAAAAAAACCCCACAACTTTAATTGTACAGATTTCAATGGCTCATTCATCTGGTAAAAATCAGTTAAATTGGCTTGCTTTTCTTATGTCCAAGTCTCGGAAAAAAGAACAAGAACTTCCTTGACCTGGTTATCTTTTCAAGCCTTCAATTTATGCAGTTCCAAGTAAGACACATCCCTAAGTCTGTTTCCTGAGTACAAGATCAGGAACGAAGATTTCAGTGTGCTGTCTCTGAGGGCCAATTCCAACCACACTAGCAATAACTGAGAGTGCACGTACAGAGCTAATGAACAAGAAAGACAAAACAAAGGTTTACATTTCCCTTGAATTACAAAGCTCTGCTAAGTAAGAGTTTCTCTATGTCCTGGGAACCTAGGCTTCAGTACAGCTAGTTGATTTGCAATTATATTCAACCTTATCCTTTCATGTAGCACCTCTCATCCATAAGTCTCAAAGTTCTTTAGAAAGAAAAATCAGTATCATAGTTTCCTTTCCACAGGTAAGGCTGTCTTGCCACTGGCCTTATGGCAGACTGACTTCCAGCAGTTCAGAACACCGTCCACCAGGCAACACCAGCTTGTGTGAAACACCAGTTAGATACAGTTTATGTGTAGGGAAGAGACTGACAAATATCCATTCAGGTTCAGCAATTTGCCATAAAAGGGCTGTACTGCCACTGTGGCAGAAATCTTATTTCCTCTGGCCCTACCCCTTCTTGCACAGAGAGTAAATGTATATGGTTGTATTATTAAAACATGAGAGCACATCAGACTGAAAAGACGCATACTGGGAGCATCATTTATTTATCTCTGAGTGTGTTTTAGCATCCCCTTGGCTGGTAAGTAGCAATAAGAATGTAACACATATGCCATTTTTCCATGTCAAGCAAGAAGATGTGTTGACTAAAAGTAAAGTGAGGCAGGCTATAAAATACAGGAACAAGGATTGTTTCAGCTACATGTCTAGTGCTTCAATAAGAACACACTGCTCTTGCCTCCACTTGCCTACCAATGCTGACAGTTTTTTCCCCAAAATGACTGAATAGTGCCAGTTTGAACAGTCTTTGTTGGAAGTTTTACTAGAACAAGTAAAATAAAATTAAATTATTTAAAAAAAAAAAAAAGTGTCGACTCAGAAGCCTGCAAGTCTTATCAAAAGAAGTGACTGCTTGTCACTGCCCAGCTCCTGGATACAACCCTGAGTACAAGCCCAGCCCACAGGAAGAAACATAAGGGCAACAACACACAGACTAAAGGATACACAAATAAAATCTGCCCATCAGTACTGGCAGCTCCCCAGGAAATCTGCCCACATTACCCCAAGCCAGTCACTGAATTTCATACTGAAGGTGTGACTCAATCAGCAATGTGCCATTTCAGACTCCTGTCTGGCTAGTGCTCTCGCATTACAGCCTAAGTGCTTCACAGCTGTTCTGCTCTCTACACCTTCGATAGAGCTCAAGCAATCAGAGTAACAATTCCTGGGGATCTAGCAGGGGAAAAAAAAGTAAGATATTTCACGTGACAGCACCAACAGAACCACAACAAGCCACACGGCTTTCGAGCCTGAGCCCCACGTTAAGGATGCTAGGCACCAGCACTGACATGGCTGCCGCTGCCTGCTCAAAGCAGTTTATGGTTTGAACTTGAATATTAGACAAATCACACACAGCCTGAACTATCAACCTGCATTTTCATGATTTTTCACCCACCTGTATATTCTGACAACACCAGAGAGGTCTCTGCACCTCCTATTTCAATGAGCTGTCCTCAATTAGCCAGTCACTGGTGTTTCACATTGAGGAAGTTTACTTTCCATTCTAACCAGTACTATTTATGTACATATTCATCTTATCTACCAGAGGACTTGTGCATTCATTTTTGTCCTATATATGTCCAAGAAAAGACCAGGATATGAAGTATGTTTTACAAGCCAGATGACCAATTAGAACTGAACCCTAGCACCTGTTATGCTAGAAAACAGACTAACAAGTAAGTCAAGAAGAAAATATTTCTAGACTGGATTTAAAAGCTCCACAGCATTTCAGGCACCTAAATGAGCAATTCTACAGCTTATATAAACGTTAATCAGATCTCACATATAGAATCCAAAGAGCCTGCCCTGCATTTAAAGCATGTTATAGTTCAGAGCCTTGCATTCTTAGGTAGTTACAACCTACACACTGCTTTAATAGACCAGAGCTAAGATCCAGGGTAGAAACAGTGAAAGAAAGATGGAAGGAACACCCTGCATGTGAATATCTGAAAAAAATATTAATATTATTCCATCTTATTTCTGCAGAAATCAGGCAGTCGTGAGTTATTGCTTCCATGCTGCTGATGAAGGAGACAACTACAGATTTTCAAAACAGGGGTCTTAAGCCCATGTCACACGTCAGGCTTTAGGTTTTCTGGGGAAAGAGGCAGAGAGGGCAATTTCGTTTGTTCTCTCAGACCACACTCTAGTTTGCAGCCAACCTACATACCAGCCATATCTACTTTAGCCAATTTTTTCTCTGGGAACCTATAACCACAGATAGTTATCGATACCGAAATATCTTCTCCGAAGTAAAGCACACACAAAGGTACCTAGTGTTTAGGGAAATCATAGAATCATTAAGCTTGGA
>Ga0181612_133472_pt1 | contig 18669 bp, 5 predicted proteins | sample HoacroProtozoa21_FD_119630 | JGI IMG/M metagenome (GOLD analysis project Ga0181612, IMG submission 119630) | Hoatzin crop microbial communities from Cojedes, Venezuel. Combined Assembly of Gp0051906, Gp0051904, Gp0051908
AGATATTCAAGACCCGCCTGGACAAGGTCCTGTGCAGCCTGCTGTAGGTGACCCTGCTTTAGCAGGAGGGTTGGACTAGATGACCCACAGAGGTCCCTTCCAACCCCTACTATTCTGTGATTCTGTGATTCTGTGGCCTGTTGATCAAAGCTCGTGATCACTCAAATTTTGTGTGGTGGTGGTGTGATTCTCTGGGTCCTTGCCAACATTCAATCAGATTAAAATGTTGCATTGTGTATTACGAAAATGGTTTGTGTTCTGTGATGGCTGAGACTTAAATTTAATTTTTTAGTTTATTTTTTCACTTCTTTTGACAGCTGTCAGCAAAGCTGTAGTGTTTGTTAAATAACACTACGTTTAGAGAACAAAAAGATTTAAAATGTTTGTAAAGCACACAAGGGCTATTGTGCTTACAGACTGCCCAAAGCTATGCTCATTACTCTTCTTTAGGGACTTGTAAGCTAATATTAGTGAATCACCAGAAGCAATATTAATCACTTTATGGCATATTCTGTCTTCAGTATCATCCTTTTTTTGAATACGTAAATATTTCTATTGGTAGAACTTCAGTAAGGCAATTCCCTCTACCAGTTTATCCAATTGCATTTCTCATGTCCATGAAGTAACGGAAATTAATCTCAAAAGCTTGAACCAATATCAGCAGTGGTTGCATCCCAGGAAAAATACTGGGAAACACTTTAATGAAAGGTAATTAGATTTATGTCTGTGAGCTTCCTGCTTGCCCTTTTTTGTTTTTAATTTGGGAGACATCTGCTTTCTAGATTTCTAATTGGAACCTTGGCTTTTATTTCTCTATTCATATCATGCGATCAGTGGTCAAACAGGTGCAAAATTGTTTTAAATATCTAAACAGAAGATGAGATCAAAAGGGAAAAGGGTTGTAAATAAGTAGAATTATCTGACCAGTAGTTAACATGGGAACAAGTACCTTTACTAAACCTGTGATTTGAGTATCTCAGTCATCCTTGAAAAATGATGCTGATATTTTTCAGTGACACAAAATACTGTGTTTCCTCAGGCTAGTGGCTTTCTCAATATGCATATAAATAATTTTAGTAGTTGTTGGCACTTATTTATAGGTAAAAAAAAGCAAATGAATTTGAAATATGTGTGCATACACGCTTTGATGATTGCAATAACTTTTCTAATCAACACAGTAGCACCTGTGAGGCCTTTTAATTCTCTTGCATATTTACGGTAAATCTGTTTAGTATAGATTAACATGCTTGCCCTTGAATTAAATCTGCTGGTAAAGCACCTTAGATAAATTCATGGCTATACTTAAAGCATACGTGAAACATTCAGAACTGTTGGTAGTATTTAGAAGCAAATACTTGCTCATCAGCAGTGTTTCTAACTGAATGACTACAGAATACCTGCAATTCATTCAGAAATTGTTTGCACACTGCCTTTTGGGGCAGATGTAAATATAGCGCTGTTTCTTTCTTGACAGACTAAGTTAGATCAATCTCATTTTCACTCCTGATTAGTAACAACGATTAAGTCAACCTTTTGAAGGAACTACCTACCTCAAAAATTCTGTGATTTGTACCACATGTAGACGCTTTTTGCTTACGTGATCCCCTGTCTAAGCATAGTACCCCAAACCAAAATCAAGCTATCTCTGCAGTACAGTGCGGTCTGTGCCAACAGGGGAATTTATGCCAATAAATTGATAGTAAATCTTGTCAATATTTTCTCATGAGGACAAATAAGAGTATAATTCTGGGATAAGACGCTTTTTGAACAAATCCCAGTAAAGCTATCTTGTTTTACAAATCAAATTTAAGCTTTGCATCAGCTTTCTACTGTCTCTCCTGATTCAAGTAATGCTTTTTTTGCCCCATCAGGTCTTACATGAAACGTTTTCCCATCACACATTTTTAATGAATGGTCTTATTCAAGGTGTTAAGGTAAGATTTTTTTTTTTTGAAAGCTCTGACCTATATATTCTGTGTGTTCTGTACTGTAATTTCTCTCCTGCATTGACCATAAGAACATGCAAAACATTGAGAATGTAATAAATTCTTAAACTATTTTTTCATTTTAATGGTTGTGTTCTTGGGCGCTGTTCAAGATTTACTGCTAAATGGTAGCATCTTGAAACAAGTGGAATGTATCTCAGAAGTTTAAATTCCTCTCACTTGAATAGGTACCAGTTGTAGCTGTTGTAATCTTGTTAAGGATCCTTCTGAGAATGGAGCTAGGTTTTTAATGTCTGCTTCCTAATGTTAGATGATTTATATCAAATGCAGATTAATACAGCTATGATGATATCATTGAGATAAAAATGAAGTACTTAAACACTGTGATTTTGTCCAAGATGTGGTATAAAAGCTAATTTTTAGCAGGGTTGTTTATTTCCCACCCTCCCCATCTCCCCCGGTCTTTTTTTTGTCAGTTTTTGAGCCTTCTGTGATGGTCAAGATATTCAGGGCACGTTAATAGCTGACTTGTACCACTGCGTTCACACAGTGATCATGCTGGATTGTTCCCACAAAAAAAGCTTGCAAAATTTCTCTAGCATTAACTAAAACTCAAAAGTCTCTTCTTTGCTAACAGGCTTACTGAAAGGCTTCAAAGCACTTAGCTTTTGTATTCTGTAACAAATCTAAGGTGTTATTTTTAGCTATGAGAATGTGACATCTTTAGGATGGACTTGCTGTCTTGATATCTTTCATGGTTGAGTGGCAGGACTAGACATGTACCAGGGATGTTGGGATGTCTCAAACTGAAAGAGGAAGTTAACTTCTCATTATTCTCTTAGAAAAACAAAGTTCGTTTTCCTCTTTGTGTTTTCTTTCAACTCTGTTTGTTCACAGTACAGTGTAACTAGGAGTGAAAAGTAGTGCATGAAGGGTTCCTCATGTTTTCTACAGAGCACACCTGTAGAAAAGTGCATTAATATCATGGTCTAAATGTATGTATTGCTCTAACAGGTGTAATAAACTGGGGAGCATAGACCAGAGTGAGTTTAGAGTTCAGTGGTTTTTTTTGAATGCTGTTTATGAAACATCAAAAGTTTTTTGGGTGACAGTTAGCAAGATCTGTTAGTTCATACTCTACTGAAATCTCACTCCAAGGAGCAAAAACATTAATTATAACTAAGGCATCTAACTTTCTTAGGATCCGATGGTCTGGCTTTATAGCTTTTGCTCTCAATTTATGTACTCAAATCATTGGAATAAGAGTTGTATATTGGGATTTGGCAAAATAGTGATTTAGTACAGTAGGCTGTACACTTATGTTAAACTTGAAGCTGATTATATTTGAATACCAGAGGTTAGCTTAAGTTAGCTTCAGTAGACATCCAGTGTATTGAGGTACTTATGGAACCATGTATTTACTTATGTTTGGGCTTACGTCAGAGTTGGATTGATGAGAGAACAATATACTAATTAGGAGAAAGATGCATCTGTTCTGGAGGTTTTGCAGTTAACAAGCCTGTGAAAGGCTTTGTTTATTTAAATTCTTCTGTATAATACAGAACAGGTTTGAGGCCTAGATTCTAGGACTTTATGAAATGCTGAAAAATCTAGTGTTTGATTCTCAGTCAGTTTTTTCATTGACAACTTTACCTGTAAACTTGACTTTTGCCGCTAGAGTATCATTATGGTGTTCCACTGTCTCAAGTTGTCAAGCTTGCTCAAATGGTCCTCATAGTTCTTGCAATGTATAAATGTCCTGTACATGATAAAGGTGTAGTAAAAAGCAGTAAGTGTTCTGTTTAATTTGTTTCGGAGAACAGTTAAGTTACTGAGAACTCTCCCTTAGGACAGTCCAAATTAGAGGGGAATTTGGGTTCGGGATCTAACACTAAGTCTTGTGATAGAGACTAAGATGATGTGCTCTGTGAAACTAGATTGTAGATTTTGGAGATTTTTATGAAGCTTTTGCGGTCTGTGGTGCTTCTCTATTGAATCAAATTGATCTTGAAAAAATGTATGCCTTTTTTTTAATGCACTCAGGATTAATAGGTTTGAAACGTAAAACATCAGAGTCACAGAGGAGTAGAATGTAGAAAAATTGTGTATAATTTCAGTTATCTACAATTTTGTATTTAATTTCAACTCAAATTGCGATTTTAGTCCTCTTTTATATTGTGGTTAAAGTGAAACTTGGAAATGTAAATGTAGACATACTATTTTTCTTCTGTTGCAGGGTTTTTTGTCTTTTCTCAGCGCTCCATTAATAGGTGCTCTATCAGATGCATGGGGAAGAAAATCTTTTCTTCTTCTTACAGTTTTCTTCACCTGCGCTCCAATTCCATTAATGAGAATAAATCCATGGTAAGTGGTACAGACCGCAGTAGCAAGCTTTCAGTCAGAATAGTTTGGGGAAATGGGGGACAGACAGTGAGACAAGAGGAAAGCCACTTTTTTAAAAAAATATAATTGCATTATTCTGGAGCTTTTCTGTTGAAGAGGTGTTAAAACTGTGTATCTTAAAATTAGAAATTATGGAATGTGATTTAGTTGCTGTATTCACACAAGTGTAACAATAATTGAAAAGGTTTGATAGGCCTGTCTAACTCAGTGTTAAGCTCAGCTGTTATTTTTTTTCCCCTTGAGGACTGACAATGCTGTAATAAACCATTTTAGAGCTAAAGGAACCTTAGAATTCATTGGTCACCAAAAGTATAACTGCTGCAAATGGGATATTTTAACTCTTTGATTAGGCAACTTTGAAGTCTTCACCGAGTGGAATTGACTTGGTTTCAGTTTCATTTACATTTGTTGTGAAACTTGAGAGGATTACAGAAGAACTCTGTGTACACTGAGTGCATTCAGACTCCAGCATCCGAAGCATTATATACGATAGTTTATTCCTTAACTGCTTGAGAAACTGACTTCTAAGGTAGTTCCTTTGTCATAGCTTGAACTTGCTTCAGCTTGGAGAGTGTAAAAATGTATAGGTACCGTGTCCTGAAGGGGCCACTTCTTCTTTTAGGCTGAGGTAAACTGTAGAATGTAAAAATTAAAATCTGTTTTCCAGTGTTTAAATGAGGCCACACCATCATTTGTCTCCAGTAAAGCTCTATGTTAGTTCTTGAGGAACACTTCTCAAAATACAAACTTACTTGATGAGTAAAAGAAAAGCAAAAGGTCTTAGCTTAAACTTTCTAATTGTTGCTTTTAAATCATTAGGTGGTACTTCGCTATGATTTCGGTATCTGGAATCTTTTCTGTTACCTTTTCTGTAATATTTGCCTATGTAGCTGATGTAACACAAGAACATGAAAGAATTACAGCCTATGGACTGGTAAGATATGCTAAACTTGAAAGAAAGGTCAGATTATGACCTTTGTATTGAACTTGTGTTTTGATGCACAGGCTGCTTTCTGTTTAATATAGAAAGAAATATAGTAGAAAGGAATAGATAGAGAAAGGAATGAACCATTCATCAAGGCACTGCTTTGAAGTTTGGGAAATCTAATTTAGACTTTACTGATGCACAGACTGTGAAGGAGCAGAAGAAGAATTTGACAACTTCACCTGCATAGAGAGCACATGTAACAAAACATGTTTTAAGTTTCACAGGCAGAAGAAGAAATGTTGTTAAAGACAGTGCTAGTGATTTTAATACTCGCTCTGGCAATGTCTTTCCATCACCTGTAAACTGCAGTTTTAGTTTATGTGATTTCTTTTTAATATAGAATGTCTTTTTTCTATAGTCAAAAGAGGCAGGAAGGGCAAAAATGTATAATGTAGTATTTTTAGTAGATTAGTCATGAACTTTCTTAATTAGCAAGAGAAGAGGAAAACAGTTCAGTTAGTATGAACTAGCCTTTCCAGTAATAATACAATTCCTGCCTAGTTTGTTTTCTTGAATATCTGTATTGGTTTAGGTTTTAGAGGCTCATTGGTAGATGCCTTTAGCCTCTGAACATCATTTATCCCTTCATCCTTGGTGCATCTGTTTTCACTGTACGGATATTCATGGACTTGATTTTTGGTTGACTGTGCTCTACTTTGAGCTGTTAAGGTTTTCCTTTATTTTTAGCTTTAGGGACATATGATTCCTCAGCTGTTGATTTAACAGTTAAGAAAATAAAGAGCTTGGTTCACTTAAAGCAACCATGTGTGTATTGTTGTAGCAGAGCATGAAACAGGTTAAATGTTCTGGAATTCCAACTTTATTCCTCCTGCCAATGAAGAGGGCCACAAGTATATTTGGAGCATAAATTTGCCTACCTTCAAACAATTTGTTATTAACAAATAGCTTGATCTAAGGTTCTGTAAAGAGATAGATGTAAGTGCAAGTGTTTTGATTAAGGTCTGTATCTCTAGTCAGTTTGCTTGTTGTACCTGTTCCTTAGGATTTTTTTTCTGGCTTGGTAAAAAGCTAAATTTCCACCTTGTGTTCTTACTTATTCTAGAAGATAGTTGTGCAGACTGGGGACTGGAAAAGAATAGTAATTAGAAAACCCAAACAAATTAGTTTTATTGTAACATTTTCTGATGATTTTTACAGTGAAATTTAACTACAGCACTCTATTTTCGATCTTGTTCTGCTGTATGTGAATGTAGTGAGGGATCTGTTAGCTGCATGTCACTACAACTTAGTATGAAGCAATACAGTTATTGTTGAAGCTGTTGTCATAGCTAGTGATCTACCACTGGATAGCACAGCAAACTAGGAAATATTTATTTAAAATGCAAACTGTTAACAAAGGCATTATGTATTACTCAATGCTGAGGCTTAGGCTCACCTAGGCAGGCGTTTAAATGTGCTGACAACTTTTTCAGTGAAATCTCATGAAATTCATAACGGGAAAACAAAAATCATTTTAATGTATTTTAACATAAGAGCTGTTTTCCTTTAAGCCAAACTCACTCTTTGGCTGCAAATCCCGTCTCGTATGGTGGGCTGTGGAGGAGAGATTGGAGAAACTTTGTATGGACCTGTATTTAGTGTCATAAGTGATTTTTTTTTTTTTTTTTTTTAGCTTAAATTTTGACAGGTGTTCTTTTAAAACCACGTTTCTTGGGACGGGTGGTGGTGTTGAGCAAATTACTTCATGTTTCTGCAGTGGCAGAATAACCACTTTGACAAGTTTGTAAACTGTTCTTGTACATAGGTATCTGCCACCTTTGCAGCAAGTTTGGTAACTAGTCCTGCCATTGGAGCATACCTGTCGGCCAGCTACGGAGATAACCTTGTTGTACTAGTGGCCACATTGGTGGCTGTTGTGGACATCTGCTTCGTTCTGCTAGCGGTACCAGAATCTCTGCCAGAAAAAATGAGACCTGCTTCATGGGGAGCTTCTATATCATGGGAACAAGCAGACCCTTTTGCAGTAAGATGCACTTCAATAAGTAATTAACAGATAGTTGAGGATTAATTAAGAATAATAATTAATGACATGTTGTAAGATTGAGAGGTGTTTAATCTTATTGGTACTATTCACTACATCATAATCTCTGTTCTCTGCTCTTGCACAAAAAGGTCTAGCTACATCTAAAAACCAAAACCAAACCGAACTTTGTGGATTAAATGATTCTTGAACTGGAAACAATGTTTGCTGTGAAATCCAAAGGGAAAATGCTTTCCTTTTCTAACTTAGTTAGTCTATTTTATTGTAAGAGAAGTAGTGAATTCTTACACTACTACAGACCTCCAAACCTGATACTGCAGGACTTTTCCATATTCATTTTATTCTTTGTGGTTTTAGTTGGCAATATCACTCCCCACTCTTGAATTCCACTTCTGGTTATATCTGATTTGTTTTTAACATAAAATAGATCTACAAAGCTTGAATTTTCTGCAAGCATGTATAGGAAGAGTTACAACATATCGTGCAGTCTTTCTAGTAATGTCTTCACTTATTCACATTTACGCAGCTGATTTGTCTCACATCTTGATATCTTAAGAGAGGAAAGAGTGATTGTTCTTAATGAGATCTTGTCCTGCTGGGAACTGGTTGTGAATGTTGAGAGATGAGTGACGTGCTTGAAAGACTGCAGTTAGAGTTTTCCACAATTTGTGTTACTCAAAATGATTCATATTATGGATGGACAAGTGTAAGAAACGTACAAGGGAAAATACTCTCATAATTTGGGAAAAGAAACAGTTGTGGTGAGGCTATATTATTTGCTAGCGTCTTTTAGAACAGATTATTATGCAGATCAGTTAGAAGATGTTACGTATTTCCCTGAATATTATGCAATACTGTTTTCAGTGAATGCTTGTAATTTGGCACTGAACAGTAGCTTCAGAAATCGCAGAAATTTTTCAGAAGAATCAAATACCACAAACCTTATGTAATAGGGTGGTTTCTAACTTAATGTTCAGCTTAACTGTTTCCACGTATGATTTTTTTTTTTGACTTCTCTTTGTGGATAAAAATAGATTTTTAAAAAGTGAATCCACCTCCTGCTTTCTTTATGCTTTCATTAAATTTTGTATAAATGTTCCAATACTTGTTTCTTTGCTTCACAGTCTCTGAAGAAGGTTAGAAAGGATTCTACAGTTCTCCCGATCTGCATTACAGTGTTTCTCTCCTATCTGCCTGAGGCTGGCCAGTATTCTAGTTTTTTTCTTTACTTGCGACAGGTAAATGTTAGTGTCTTCACATCTTAGTGAGGATATTTAAATAAGTATTCCCTAAGACCTGTTCCTTGTTGAAGACTTTGCTCAGAAAACTCTTTTCTGGCAAAATACGGCTTTAAAAAATAAAGGCGGGGTACTTTACTAAGCCGAGAACTGAGTAACATTTGACTCCTGATGCATAAACCCTGCCATAGCTTAAAGTATGTGTTCATAAACTTAAGCAGACCTTTGTTCCCATTCAGTGCAGCAGTTTGTAGGTCTGTGGGAGGGGGTAGAGAACTTCAGTTTCCGGATATATGACTTCCTCTGTCTCCTTTTTTTAAGACAGTGTTGTTTTTTTTTTTTTTTTTTTTGTTCCCCTTGTGTGGATTTCTTGGCAAGCAGTTGAATTAAGGATTATTCTTGGAAGTGGACACTTCCTATATGGATTTAAATTATAACTAGGGATCAGTGCTTTCTTTGCAGAAGCTATCTCTTTGCTAGTGATTGTCCTGGATGGTGTTTGGCATTTGTTTTACACATTTTCTGCTTCTCTTCAGGTTATAGGTTTTGGATCTGCTAGCATTGCGGCATTTATAGCTGTGGTAGGCATTTTGTCTATAATAGCTCAGGTGAGATTTACTCTTTTTTAGTGTTTTATTAAACAGTACATAATGAATGTCGAGGCACGCTCTCTGACTGTTAAGCTTGTCTATAAACTTTATACATGCTTTAAAATGCCAGTGTATCTTGTGTTTACTAAAGGTTATATTCATATATAGTCTGTGTAAATCACAGAATCACAGAATGGTAGGGGTTGGAATGTCTTGCTTTAAATCTGCTTTTCTTAGAAATACGGGACCTGGGCATCAGAAAATGAAACTAAAATCTGCTAAGCTTGGATCAGTAAATTTACTGGAATCCTGGCTTTAAACAATTAAAATGGTGTAGGAAATTGGTTACTTACTGCAAGGCCTTCTGAAAGGGAAATATTACTTCCTGTAAGCGAGTCATGCTACTTACACCTATCCAGTTGGCTTGTGTTATCAAACTTGTGTATAAACAATGCAGGTATTGACATCGTCCATCCAGAGTTACTTAGGCCCAGCATGGAGGCTGAGGAACTGTGAGGCCTTGGTATATTGCTTTCATACTTCTTCGTTGGCAACAGTGAGCTGGATTTTGGGCAGGTCCTTTATACCTTTTAGAAGTCAAACAATTTTTACAATGTGATCTTTGGTATCTTTATAGGTACAGTTGGTCTTCCTGTTGTGATAACAGGAAGAGGAATGGCATGTACAATGTGCTGTAATCTTGTTGTCATCCTTAGCAAAGTGCAGGTCTTACTGTTCTGATGTAAACAACACATTCCTCAGTGTTTACCAGTTTTACTGTTGTCAGTTGTGTCCTTCATTATCAATACAAGTCATTATTTTAGTCCTTGCTCTGTGGTTTGTTCTGATGCTTTTATGTGCACTCACATTTGCCAATCATACTTTAGTCAGACCAGTATTTTTGCTAAAAGTCTACAAAATGGCTGCCCTTCTAGTTCATAATATTCAGTGTTAAAATGAGGAAACTGCATTGGTTTTTGAACTCTTCGAAGAATGCAGCTTATTGAAATAAACTTTGCTCATAAATACTAATATATGTTGGCTTGTTGGATATCTCCAGAAAGTACTGATCACATGTGGATAGAATTACTGTATTTTTGCTATATAACTTTGAAACTAGCTTTGTCTAAGAATGAAAAACAGGAAGACTAGTGTGACTGAAGTGTACATGAGAGAGGAAGTATGCTCTACTCTGCAATCCTTCTGGTTCCTTTTCTCTGGCTTTTTACTGGTGCACTGATGAGTTTCTCACGTTAAAGAAAAACGTGTGCACTGTTAACTGAGTGAAGTTGTCGATATGGACTTTGCCTTCCTAGAAACAGTCTGCTTCTTGCCACGAGTGTACTACTTTTAAATTTAAATTGGGACCTCATTCCCCCGCAGCAAGAACACTTGTAACAGATAACCAGTGGTGTTCCTTTAGGATTAGTTCCCAACTACACTTTAAAAGGTCGTATGAGTGGTGTAAAGAGTCAGCAGAAAATGTGATGAAAGTTGCATAGGAATTGGCCTTGGCCAAATTTCAGTGCATGTGGTGAAGCTGCAAAAACAGCAGGATTTACTTGTTGGTTTTAATTGTAAATTGGGAGAGCAATTCACCTGAACTAAGAGATTACTATTTTTCTGAGCTAACAGTCCTTTTTTTCTCAAGTATTTGTAGGTACTGGTAAATTCAACCCAGATCCAGCCTGTACTGTCTGGTACCAGCATTTATGGTGGAACTCTCTAGTCTGTAATGAAACAGAATTGTAGAGGTGGAAATGAAAGCCTGTTTACAGTAGAAACAGCCACTGAGATATAACGTCCACAGAGAAGGCGATACATATGCTCCTCGATGTCCTGAAGTAGAAACCCTTTAATAGTTAAGAATGTCTGTACATCAAGTGTTGATGTGACTAGTCTGCATTGTGGACTTAATACAGGGGAAGTAAGAGCCTGCATAGGGTGCATTTCCTCAGCAGTTGGAAGGTCTTCTGAATTAATTTGTGTAGAAGTAGCAATTTCTTTAGCAATCTAGCTTTTTGAAATAACTGTGGATGAACCAATTTCTCTTGCAGACTGTGTTTCTCAGTATGTTGATGAGGTCAATAGGGAACAAAAATACAGTTCTCCTTGGCCTTGGCTTTCAAATCCTTCAGTTGGCTTGGTATGGTTTTGGATCTCAGTCTTGGTAAGCACGCATTTTCATAGGTACATACTCGTTAAGGAACTGAAATTTTTTTCCCAAGAAATTTTACCATTTGGTTCTGTCATCATGAGTATTTAAATGTTTTGTAAATTATCAGTCTCATTTGCATTACACTATGAAAATTTGGTCTGTATTTTTTGCACATACAGGAATGATAGAATTTTCTAGATATCGTAGTGTAAGTTCCAAAGTAACAGCCCTTTTGATAAAGGAGACTTTGCACTGTTATGATCCACTGAGTTTTATCTCTACAAATGTGGTTAAAACTTTTTCTTGAACTCACAAACTGGGAAGTAGCATATTCTCTCTAGTACTTCCACTAGATCCATTCTATCAGTCAGTTACTGGACCTCTACTTTCTTCTTTTTTTCTAACATGTCATTCTCTTACTATAACGATAGTTGGTCTTGGAAACTTTGTGCAACTTCTTTTGTTCGAAAAACTGTCTGTAGGTAAAGTGAACTAGAGCCATAAGCTGGAAAAGTGAACTAGAGCCATAAGCTGGAACAGCTTTTCCTTTACAATGTTTGGCCTACTGACAGTGATGAATTCTTTTTCTTTATCAGAGCACTTCCTAGTGAGTTGTACAAGTTAAGAGACAGCTGCCTCACTGGGAGGCCCTGTGAAATTGTTTCCTTGTACAGCCTTTGGAGAAGGCAAACCTGTGCACCACTTCACTCCCACTCCCTTTTCCTCTGCTGTAATGGCTAGTGTAGAATCAAATGCGCTTCTGTTGCAACAAGCTCAGGGTAATTTGTGGGAGGGGAGCAGGAAGAAGGCCCTTACCAGATAATTTCCACTCTTTAGGTATTTTTAAAAGAGTACTTTTGAAAGGTTGTTAAACCTTAAATGAGGGTACCCTTGTGGCCCTTTCTGGGGAGGTTGGGGGTGATTATATGGGCAATTTAATTTTTAATTCAAGTTGTGTATTTAACACAGGATGATGTGGGCAGCAGGAGCTGTAGCAGCAATGTCAAGCATTACGTTCCCAGCAATCAGTGCTCTGGTTTCACGAAATGCAGAGTCAGATCAACAAGGTGAGTATTGATTAAATTTCTGTTTCAGCATCCAGCTGCTTTCATGGATGACTCTTCAGTCTAGAAAGCAGAATACTTATCTAGGTATACGCTTCAAATATGTTGATGAGTAATGAGTTTCTTTGGTAGTAGCTGTGAATGTCTGCCAATCTATGTAGGGAGGAAGGAAGTACACAAATTTGTCAAATTTGCATTGCAAAATACATAGTTTCTGTCTGACCAGCTACTTCTTTTCTAGCATCCTGTAAAAGTACTACAGAAGCAACAAAAACAGATGTGGTAACTTTCATGGTTTTTCTGTCCTCTTTTTTTATTAAAAGTAATATTCTCAAAGTAGATAGTGAGGGTTAATGTTCCATCTTTTTTAATGGAAACTAAGACAAATCTTCCCAGATTAAAAGAACTCTATACAAGAAGCCCTATTCTGTGTGGTAATGTTGGCCCTATTTGCTATATACTTCAGATTTTCAAGGAATAGAAAAGGAAGCTTAAGTGAATAGTTGATCTGAGAAGACAGAAAAAGTCATTGATTTTGATGTGAAGGGGAATGAACAATCAGAAATAACTCTTCATTTAAAATGAATTGAGGGAAGGAGTCATCACAAAGTATAACACTGGTGTATAATAACTGAATTTAGTGTTCTCTTTAAAAAAAAAAGGTACATATAAATTGTAAGTATCAGTCTTGCTTTAATGTTGTACAACGTGAAGTTAGATGAGTGCAGTCACTGTGAGAGGTGCAAAGGAGGTGCAGTTCTAAGTTTTAAGGAGACAGATTTCTATTGAGTTTGAAAGGTGCAGGAGATGGTATATTTGACATGGCTGTTTTAGCATTCCCCTTTTCCCCATTTTTGTTCTAATGGAGACATCTAAGAGTTTTAAAAGAACTTGTTTTCTGTTTATGTCACGAAATTAATAGTTGACAGAAGTCATTGATCTTTCATTTTATGTGGAGGACACTACTGCTAATAGCTCAGGCATGCAATAGTTTCGATGGTGAAGTTTTGCCACCTAGTGGCACAAAGATTTTAAGCTTACATGTCAGCCTATTGAAGACAAAGCACGGGCAACTTCTTTTGGCGTGTTTTCTTTCCTGCCGTTTTACAAGTTACTGTCTTAAGAAGGAAGGGGATATGCAGACTACTAATATTGTAAAAATCGTGTTCTGTAGAATCCTGATTTGTAAGAGCATCAAAAAACTTTTTACATTGTTGTCACAGTCACTTGATGAAGTTGAAGCAGAAATACACCCATAGAGCTATGATTATTCAAGCTTTTAAAATAAACTAACGTAAAACTGCATGCAATCCTATATGGTGAATGTACTGCAGTACTGCTGAGTTTACTGCCCTGAATAAGTTACTTGCTACTGAAATAAATCCTGGTTTTAGACTGGTGAAGGGAAGAAATCTATTACAGTTTGTGCATATTTTGTCAATAACAACCCTTAACATATACATATATTACTCTAAATTTCACTTGAATATAAATTCTTCACTGCATGCTTGGGTGAGGATGGAAGAACTCTAGTACAGAAAATTAGACTTGCACATAGATTTGGTCACTCATATTCAAAACTCATATTGCTTCCAGTAGCATGCAAGTACAGTAACAGAACTATGGTCATGCAGACAATTATTGTAATCCAGCAAAATTGTCTTCAATGTATGTTTTAAGATGTTGGTATGTAGAAGTAATTGGGAGATGTGCTGTTTTGGAACAGCCGTTACATTACGCTCAGAGTCAACAGCTCTGAGTGTTTTATTCTTGATTTAAAAAAAAAAAAAATCCTATTCTTATTTTTTTTTTCTTTACTAGGTGTTGTCCAAGGAATAATAACTGGAATAAGAGGTCTGTGCAATGGCCTGGGACCAGCACTGTATGGCTTTATTTTCTTTCTCTTTCATGTGGAGCTCAATGAATTACCACTTGACCAGTCTTCTGAAAAAAAACCAATGCAGGATCCCAGTGAAGAGGTAAGTTTAAGATTTGGTGTGATGTTTGCAGCGTAGAACTCATAAGGGTAAAATCTGTCATCTTTGGTTGATTTACAATCTTGATATCTCTTTCTTCAACTATTTCATTCTCACTTGTCAGCTTTATTGAAATATTAAGATAGTTTATAATTTAAATTTGATAGTAAATATTTAGATTTACAGTAGTAGCATTTTTGGTTTTGGTATTTTAATGGAACGAGTTAACTTCTTTTGATGTAATTCTACTCAAAACACAGCTGTAATCCTGATTTACAGAAAAACATGAAATTTTGACAATATTAAGGTCATTTTTGGTAAGTCAGTATATTGTAATAAGCTTATCTTTGAACCTCACAGCAAGAAGTTAATTATTCATTTATACAGTAATTCAGCATACAGTTGAGATATGTACTTCTTTTTCAGTGAACATCAACAATGCTGTTCATCTCCTTTCTTTGCCTGTATAAAATTTGGAGGGGAGAAGTCAATCCTATACAACGTTTCTTTGGAACTCTTTTCAGTCTTTTCTTGTGTCCCTTCCGTCTTTATTTCAGGTGTGCATTTTTGTCTGCTTTGTTGTTTCCTGTTTGGCTTCCAAAATATCGAATATATACTTACCAGAGTTTGGAGAATCTTATGGCCCCATTTTTTTTTAGCTTGATTGTTCTGACCTCTTCAGCTAGAATTTCATTGCTTTTTTCTACGTATTAAGAATGGACTTTTCAGAGAGCTGATGATCTCTCAGCTTGTCGTTAAGCTGATTAAGACAGACAGCCGATTAGTTGAATCAGTAAATAACTGGTGGCTGTTACTGGGGGAAGAACTTTGTTTGTCCCCCAGTCTGTGCATGTTTCCTGCTATTAACTGTAACCAGTGCTTGAACATACTGCTCACTGCTGTGCCTATGGTGAGGTGCTCCATAATTTGCTCAAGCAAACCGCGTAGAGTTTTAGAGTAGCAGAGCCAAAGACACTCTTTCTTGTACAAAAAGGAAACTGTAGTAAAATATGGGAAAAACTTTACAGTCACGATTTCAGGTTTTCAAGAGCTTTGTCATGGTTCCACTGGTTAAAATTTCACTCTTGAACTGTTTTTTAAAGCATTGAGTCACAGAAGCTATTCTTTGGGCAGGAAGTGTGTTGGCTATTTGACCTTGTACACACATTTCTGTTCCAAGTAGTTTCAGTATGTTCTGTTACTTAAGAATATCCATGTATTTTTTTTGTTGAAGTAGCCCAGGTGTATTGCAGTGAGCAACTGACTGTTCCAATAAGTTGTAAACGAGTCCAAACTTCTGTTGTGGAATTTGCTAAAGCTTGTGGTAGAAGTTGCTGCGCTGAAGCCTAATGTATGGGCTTCCTCATAAAAAAAGATTTTACTAAGATGTAAGTGTAAACGAAACTGTCATTTCAGATGTCCTTGTTTTCTTGAAAACCTACTTATTAAGTAGACATTTCTTAGTTAGCAGTACAGCAAAATCAGTACGTACATGCCTAACTAAGATTGGTTTTATTCTAATTTCAGTGGGACTGCTCTTATGAGCACACATATAATTAAACATAAGCTTTGTTTAAATGTCTGTAGTTACATCTCTCTCTGTTAATAGTTAGCAGTCACCTAACAGGTAAAACTGTCATTCAGGAAAATAACAGTACAATTTTTCTCCTACTAATTCTTGTCTAATAAGATAGTGGGAAAGAACTCCACAATTTAAATATTGCATTGTTTTAGAAGTTGATATAAGTAAGATGAATGGAAGTGAAAACCAGGGAATGTACCAAGATTATACAAAGAAATTAGCAAATGTGTACAAAATTAGCTTACAACCCTAGTATTAGTACCTTGGATTTGCAAGGCGCAAATGCAAGCTGCTTCTCTCTTGATTTTGTTGAGTGTTTTAAACTGATAACTAAGAGCTGCTTAACAGGTATACATAGTTTGAAAAATATTTTCTTGATTTTATTAAATGCCAATAAATGTTCACTAAGAAGTGTTGTAATAACAAGTTTAAATGGTCGAGTACCTTGTTTTAAAAAGTTACAGGATGTCTGTGGAACTGCACTTAACTGATATGTGTCTGTGACATTGTTAGTTTTGTTTTTTTTAACGCTTAAGCTTGTATCCTCCCACTGCCTGTCAAATACAGTGAGTCTACAGGTACTCAGCTGAGAATGCACAGTTACTGTACTGAACCTTGATCAAACCCAGTGTGCTGTTGAAGTAAATTAAAAACAGTTCTTCCTGCTTTGTTATAGTATGTGTTACTGCAACTACAGAAAATAGATTTTTAAGTTGTTATCAGAGATAAGTTATTTGTACAGGTGTTGTTAGAATTATTAATGTGAAGAATAAATTTGTTTGTGTAACTTTTGACACATTTTACTTTGAGAGAAAGCTGTCTTATCCTATTAAAAAGAAAAGTTTAACTTAACAGTGAAGCTGATTAATGTCATAATTTAGTATGGTATCTTTCAGATATAAAGCCTTCTGTGTTCACTGATGGACAGAGTGCTAAAACAAAGTGTTAGATATAGTGATTTTGTAAACCTTCATATTCAAACAGTGGCGACAGGAAAGTCTGGATGCAAATTTCAGTTATTTAACATACAGAGTAACCTACTGGTCATTTCTGGTGGCTTTTTAAACAGCTTGACCATAAATTTTTTTTTTGACTTGCCTTTAAGTATTCGTTTATGTTACTGGAGAGGACTTGAGAACAGTATTTTGGTGACTGTCACTTCGGGTTTTTTTCTCATGGAAGTGGGAGAGCTGCAATGCTACCACAGGTCACTCTTGTGATTTTTTTTCTGTCTAAGAAAAGATCTGATGCACCTATTCAAGAAAGATTGTGTATCTGCTCTACAGAGCATAAATAGTAAAAGTTAGGCATATCTATCTTAATTCCTATTTATATAACTGTTTTCAAAACTGGAGAGAAGACGAGGGTGAGGTTGCATCATTATAATTATCCATGGGGAGCTCTTACAGCAAACAGTGCAGTCATAGGTGGTGTTTGGAGAGTGATAATAACACTTGGCAATGCGAGGAGTAAGGACTATTTTTCAAAACTTCTTACTCTGTTCAATGAAACTGCAACAGTAGAATATGCAAAAACTTTTCAGGTAAATCAACAGATACACTGCAAATAAGTATATTAATTTGTGGAAGTTTGTTAAAATCTTTAAGTACTTGTGGACTTGGCACAACTTCAAGATTTAAGCAATACTGTTAAAATAAATTTAATATGATTATATACTTTAGATTTAGAGATCACCAGCTGAAAGATTAGACTTCTACTTGTAACAAGAGTTGAAGCAAGGGAAATATCCTGGCTTGAAAAGTTTAATTGTTTGATTTTTATTTCGTTTTAGTTGACAAAAGTAAGGAAAATTGTTTAAGGTTAAAAAAAAAAATTACTGGTTTGCTGGTGCTTTCTTTGAGTAGAGTTTTGTCATCAAACTTAACTGGTTTAAAATTAGTCTTATTTCTGATGCTTTTTTTTAACTGTGGTTATGAAATGTGCACTAGTTGTATTTTAAATTTTAAAATAAACTGCTTAGAGGCAAGAGAGAATAACTCCAAATACAAAGTTGTTATATGTGCCAGCAACCTGTTTCTGCAGTGAGAACGGTACATACTGTATAGCCTGCTGTTACTTTCCTCACGTTTTAAATGGTGTTTGTTTATTCAGCTAACTTGATTCTAAAGTATGCGAGCTGTGGAAGCAAGTGGAAAAAGTGAAGTTAAAGACTTATTGAGCATTTGTACTTCTGGATGTTGAAAAGTTACGCTATTAATCTTCAGTGGAGTCCTGCTGATTTAACAGGCGTGTTGCCTAACAAAAATATGTTACAAAGAAGCATCACTCAAAATCTGTTTCATCTGCTGGTCAATCCTGTTGTCAATTTGTAGTTCTGTGAATGTTTCTGTTTTTTAGATCAGGGCGCAGATCAGGTGAGGAATTCTTAGGGATTGTAGATGCAGAAAATTCATGTTGCAGTGCACATATGAATTTGTTTGCTTAAACTTTATAGTCAGCTGTAAACATGTCTCCCATTACCTCCTGCCTTAATGGTATAGTTCTTAATGCAGATGTCAATGTGTAAAACTTCTTGAGTTCTTTGATACGCTTGTTTCCCCACAGAGAGCAGTCATTCCTGGTCCGCCCTTCCTGGTTGGAGCATGCATTGTTCTTCTGGCTTTTCTAGTCGCCTTATTTATTCCGGAGCACAGCAAAGCCAGCAGTACCAGAAAACACAGCAACAGCATCGGCGGTACTCTGAGTAACAACCTAGACCAAA
>Ga0181612_136189_pt1 | contig 18669 bp, 23 predicted proteins | sample HoacroProtozoa21_FD_119630 | JGI IMG/M metagenome (GOLD analysis project Ga0181612, IMG submission 119630) | Hoatzin crop microbial communities from Cojedes, Venezuel. Combined Assembly of Gp0051906, Gp0051904, Gp0051908
GCCACCATCCAAAAAAAAAAAAAAAAAAAACCAAAAAAAACTTATCAACAATCTTCCTTCAACAATGATTTATTATTGCCATAATTTGCCTTGGTACAATGAGCTGCGGAGCGTATTTCTGCACCCAGCTGACAGGGATTTGATGACTCCAGGTTCCTATTTTATTTAGTCTTGAGCCTAATATGATTTGGTTACCCTCGCCCCCTCCTTCCCATCCCTCTCCTCCCTCCCCACCCAACCTTTTCTCATTTTGTTTTGTTTTCTATGAGTGTGTGTTTCGCATAACCCTGGGCCGGCTGACAGCGCTTGTAAAAAAACCAGAAGTCGATCTTGCAGTGGCTTTTCACCATTAATCAAGCTGCCTGGAATTGGAAAGTAACACTGACAGGCTTTTATCTTGGAGAGAAGGAGGATGGCAGATGTATTTTATGGTGGATGAGCCTTCATGGCTTCTATTAGGCTGGGACTTCAGTGGTACAAGGTGGTGGTTTGAGGGAGGAGGGGAGCGAGGGGGAGGAGAAGCCGGGGAGCAGCCTATAGATAAATAGATCCGTCAGTCAGGCGATGTGGAGGTCTCCAGGCGGCCAGCCATTGTAGGTGACAGAAAAGGCAATCAAAGACAAAACAAATCAAAAGGTACATCTTATCAGCAGCAGGCCAGCTGGACTTCCACCGCACTCGGAGGCCCCGCCGAGGGCAGGAGAAATTAATCGTGCTGTCGAGGCCAGAGAAATTGTCGCCGCTGAAGGTCCAAGTTCAGGCGAGCGGAGGTGGCCAACATTAAAGGAGCGGGAGAGCGGGGGGCGGGAGGAGAGGAGTGAGGAAGCGAGTGCCGCCGTCCCACCACCTCTCTCCCTCCCTCTCTCCCCCGGCCGCCGCGGGCTCCTGACAAGTGCATTCATCCTGCGATGATAGCTCGGCACCTATGATTGGTACCTTTAATAATATAGCCCTCGCTCAGCTGTCACCCTGAAAGAACAATTTTTCCTCCCGCTTTCCTCGATGCAAAGATACATCCATAATGAGAAGGGTGACAGAAAGTGGGAGCATGGGGAGCCAAGGAAAGTTTGGAAGAACATTAATCAAAAAGTGAAGCTGGAGGTGATGCCGGCTGCTAGACGTGCCCATGCCTCCAGCGTGGAGCCGGCCTCGGGCTTGAAGCTCCTGTCACGTTCCCCAGCCCGCAGCGCTTTGGGGTGCCCTTGACAGGGGAGGAGAGGGATCCTTCGCCCATCCTTGGAGAGAAGCAACTTCAAAAGCCACCATCCTCCTGCAGAGCGGAGCTGGTTGTGGCGGGAGGGACCGGGGAGCAGTGCCTTGTGCAGGGAGTCCTTGGTGTAATCCAGCGCAGCTCTGCTGTGTGCAATGGAATTACACTGGAGTAAGTGCAGAGGGGCAGAGGTCCCTTTTTGCTTCCTCAGCCTGGAGGAAGAAATATGTGGTTACAAGTCCTGTGAGTTTCCTTGCAGCAGAGACCTACTTGCATCCTGCTCTGGGTAATCGGGACTTCATCCTTTGGATACAGCCAGACTCAGCCCCCAACACCATCCTTCGCAGCGCTGTGTGGAAACCGCTCTCTTTCCCCAAAGGAGGAGTTTTGCCTTCCAGGGCATGACGCCCTCATCTTCAGCCTGCGGTGGGGCTGGTCCCTGGCCCACCATGCTCTTACAGCCCACCCTGCATGGAAGATGCTTGTGTGTTAGCCCAGACCCCAGAGCCTCCCCAATGCCCTGAGTTATGGACGAGTCGCAGTGTTGCATTGCCCCCAGCCGCTGCCCGTGTGTGCATCAGCACCCAGCCCTGTGTCCCTGTGCCCAGGGCCATCACCAGAGGTGCCAAAGGGCACCCATTGCAACTGCCCAGCACCACGCACACCCATGATATCGCCCCATCACCAGCCCCCGCAAGCAATCGTGCCCATGGGGGGTCAGCTGGGGAAGTTTGGGGGGGTATATTCCACCCCCCGTGTAAAAGAGACGCTGGCAGCCCTGTGCCGGTGGGCTGGGGAGAGCAGCAGGCACATTAGTCCACAGGAGGCACGGAGGGGCCTCGTGTTGTTGTATTTGAGGAACATGTCTATTTTAATTTCAGGGATAAGTGGCAATCTCCTCGAACGCGGTTATCTCCTGTGGTTTTTAGCAGCTTTCCAGGCTGTTCAGCTCCGCTCTGCAGTTGTCAGTCCCTCCCTGGGACGAAGCCCTTGGGCTTGAATTCTTTAGCATTAGTGTTTGTCAGTCAGTTCTCATTCTGCGTATTCGCTCTCTTGTACCTACAATGGATTTTCTAATCTGCATCTGTTTTTGTTTTTATCCTAATAAAAGTGGGGATTATAAGCAGATCTGGATCAAACAGGTTTGTCTATAAAAGCTGGGGGTGCCTGTCTCTGTGGCCTGTCGTCTCAAATCCCATAGGACCAGAATGAAAGCAGGGAGGTTAGGCAGAATCTCCGAAAGAAGTAGTTTGTTCTACATGGTTTCCAAAAATTGAGCAGTGATTACTTTCTGCCTGCTCCATGAAAGCAGATGACTGCTGCAGACAGTAGTTGGCGCGTATGTGAACCATATGGCTGGGATAAAAGTGGGTAATAAGCGGTGGTGCAAACAGGCCTTGAGGAACATTTCCCTCATCCTTACAGAAAAGTTGAACCCAGAATGGATAAGCACAGCTCACGCAGGGAAGCAGAGCTCTGGTCTCCGTGCAGACCTCCTCAGCAAACACACACAGAAAAGGAGACGGGTCCTGGGCAGCTGGCTTGGTCTGTCCTTCCAGGAGCTTCAGATCCATGTGCTTAAAGGATGAACCCTTCACATACGCTCTGCAAAGACTGTATAGATGCAGTTTGCTAGCGCTAAAATGACAAAATCATGCTTTTGCCTGGTAACATGTTCTGCAGGCTGTAGGCCAGTGTCTCTGTGGCTTGGAGCTGTAACTTGAAGGCCTGAGATTATTTTGAAAACTAAACAACCAAAGCCTGTGCTTAACTGAGACTTGGGCTCTTTCTAGACACTGAAGTGCTTTGGGAAAGAAAACAACATCTACGTTCCTAAATTTCTACTAATGCTATCGACCTCAGCATGAGAGCACCTATACATCCGAGGCTTGGGTTCTGCAGGGGTACTGTACATTTCTAACTCTAATGTGCCTATGATCTCCAAAACTGAAGTGCCCTAAGTAATGGGTGCTGGGAAACTGTTACCGAAGAGAATGACTCACTGAAGAGTAAATCAGGAATAGAGTTGGATCTTGAGATATCAGGATGCGACTCCTGAATTAGTTTCAGCTGTTGCTTCTCCTGCAGAAGGATGTGCTGTATGTGCAACACGGTCTTGGCTTTGTGTTTTCAGAGCTTATCATGGGTGATCGGCTGTATCTCTAGTGTTACTGCGTCTTCAGGGGCTTGTGAGCTGGGAGATGCAGAAACGGCACCAAACCCCTGCCAGGTGACTGCATCCAAATCGACAGGAATCTGGGAAGCAAGTTCTTTTGCATTGCAGTTACTGTGCTGACATGACTCTCTAGGCTTGGTCTGAACACCAGCCTTCCAGGGCTAAAAAACCCGGGTCTGTTAGGGCGTCCTGCACAAACCTCCTACATGCTGCTGGGGAACCAGTGCCCCGTCCCCATTACGAATGAGCCTCAGAACTACAGCCCCAGGATAAATGATGGTGCTGACATGAACCCAGGCAGTGCAACCTGCATGCTGCAGAGCTGTTCTGTAATGTTGCACCACGCTGCCTGGGCAGGTGCAGAGCGTGGGGCAGAGCCAGGCCAAAGGGCCTCAGCCAAAAGTAGCCAAAATGCCGTTACACCCGATCCCTCCTCCCTGCCTCGATCCCCAGGAGCCTCCCTGCAGTCGGTGCAGGTTTGTAATGACGTAAGTGGAGGCAGGGCTCCATTTATAATGTGAATCTGGTGAATTATAAAACAAAGCAGGTTTCAAAGTGCTTTCTTGGCATACGGCTAATTCTAACTCTGAAGTACTGCACCGAAGAACTAGATGCTGCTTCAAGTCTAACCAGAGAGGTTGTCACCTTGGGCAAGATGCATTTAAATGTGAGATGAGGTCATGTTTGCATCATATTTATGGTTATGGCAGAGCACAGATACCTTGCAGTATTTTGATTGCTTTTGCAGATGGGATCAAATTATCCTGTAATCACATTAAAGAAATCAGATTACGAGCTGGCTGCTGTAGCACCGTTCCACTAAGATGATTATGAACAATTTGGTCCTGTCTGCGAACATCTTAATGAAGTGGGGAAACTACTCAACGTAGTTGAATTTGCAGTGTAGAAATGACACAGTCTTTGGAGGGTATTCTTCCCAGCTCCCCATCAGGAAGAGAATCCCTTGAACCCTGCCACATCTCCTGGACACTGGTAGGGCTGAGAGACCCCAAAGCGATCATCTCTGCTACTCTCTGGCTCTTGGTGTAGCAGGAGGCGAACTGTGCGCAGGGTGTTGCTATGACTGCTGTGTTCACAGTTGCTGCATGGGGTGTTCTTGATCCTGCTCTTGCTCCCTCCCTGCCAGAGAGGGGCTGTAATTCCCTGGGAGATGATGGGAAATAATTTCACTGTGGTTGAATTTTTCCTGGCTCAACCTGAAATACTTCAGCTGGCCAGAGCTCTTGCCTCCCCAGCAAAGGTCAGCACAGACCCTTCCAGGCTTTCACTGGGACTGTCGCAGCAGCACCTCCCACGCCTCCTTGCAGTCTGCGTGGGATGGTTGGTGGCGGTCAGAGCTAAGAGCCTATTGCAAAAGTCAGTGTGACGCCAGATCATGGAAACCACAGGGAGTTTTTGACAAGATATTTCAGCCTGTGATGGTTTTCTGTTTGTTTTGGTTTGGTTTTTTTCCTTCCCTCGAAGACTGTAATGTATTTTCTAGCCTCAGAAGGTCCAATTTCAAGGGCTGGGATAGCCACTCCCCAGGAATGTCCCCTGCTAACAGCTGCATTTGACAACAATGTACCGCCCATCTTCACTGTAAAGACTGGAAGCTTTCCAGGACAGAAATCATCCTTTGTTGTGTGGGCACACGGCATCCCAGGCAATGGAGCCATGGCCCCAGCTGGGACCTCCATCCATAACCAGAAAACAAATCAAGGAAATAGCATGTGCTCGGCAGATGTCTGATTCGGGCCAGACACAAGGTTGCTAGACCGCCTTAAAAATGTTTTCTCATATGCTTCATCTTTGTGGCGATGCTCTGGGGCACAATTCAGCTCCCTGAACATAGGCCTTGAGGCAAGGCATGTGCTACTGGGCCTCCACGGCATCTGCAGGGGGGTGGCAGATGTGGCACATGGAGCAGCATCTTGCAGTGTATGCTTGTGTGTGGGCCCCATCATTACATGTTGAGGTTTCGTATGCGGCTGCTGCTGGCCTTGGGCAGTGTCTTTGCTTTTGCAAGTGAGCCTGGAGCACTTTGCGATCTGGCAATGCTGGTCTCGCTGTTCTTGACTGCAGCGGTGGATTTATTGGGGTCCCTGGGAAGCCACAGGTTTCCCTGGGAGTAAAATCTGTTTTGTCTCCCGAGATGACAACGCGCTCAATACCTCCCAGTTACCACCATTGTTTTTGAGGGGGAATAATAGCCCAGGAGAGAAATTGGCAAGCCAGGCATCAAGGGGATGATTTATTGACCCAGAACACAACTATTGTAGTCACAAGGATGTTGACGACCCTGTCAGGCAGAGCTTGCATGACCAGAGGACTTCAGCACACCGGGGAATTGGTTATTGCAGGGATGGTGCCCCAGGTCTAGGGGATCAGATAGGCGCTGGGAATGCTGCTTTTGTCCTTGCTGGTGCTTGCTTGACAAAAATCCTCAACAGGCAAATGGCCTTTGCTATGGGGCGGGAAGAGACCCCCCATCTCCCTGCCTGCACAGCAGCAGCCCCTGCCAGGAGCTGAGCCTGGGGCTGGCCGAGGGCAGACCTATGGCCTCGCGCCGCACCCCGGCAGCCCGAGGCGTAGGAGCCCGCAGCCAGCCTCGATGACCATCTCCCGCGCCGCACAAGCTTGGTCTGGGAGCTGGGGCACTAATGTATTTTTAAGCAGCTGCCTTCAACAGGCCCTGTGGCTTCCACCTTCCCCCAGGAGACAGGATCCACGCAGGGCAAAATCAGGGGACGTGGCAAATGAGCAGTAAAATCTCAGGTTGTGCTGTTTCCCGCTTTTCGTTGCAGACTCAAGGATGTGAATTTTCTTTCTTTGGAAAAGAAAAAGAAAGCATCAGCTGCAGATGTTGAGAGGCAGATGTGAGCGTGCTCTTTGCTTCCTTGCCATCCCCACACCCCTTCCTATGCCTAGTTTCCGATCTGAAACGTGCTCAAGTCTCTACTTTTTCTCCTTGTTTGCCTGGTTTTACACTAGAAAACCGTCACAGGCTCCGCTGGCTGCTGGCAGAGTCGCGGGGCTGTCAGCCAGCGGAGAGGGGCAGTGGCAGAGCCGTGGGGCTGGCGCCTGGCTTGGAAATTCAGGCTGGGACCCCAGCAGAGCTGTGCAGGCTGCACAGTTGCAAGGTCGAGTGAGCAGTGCTAGGTCATCTCCTCCTTGGAAATGTTTAATTGGCACCCCAAAAAACCCCAGGTGATGGTTGATGAAAATATTGTTTGCAATACAAATAAACTGGCTCTTAATTTTTATTGTTTAAAGGAAAAAAAGCCTGCTCTTTCCCTAGCCTGCTTGCTTTATCAAATTCTTCCCACTAAATAAATTCTACCATTGTAACTTTGCCCACTCCCAGGATATTGGTGCTGTCTCTTTGCTTGGTGTTAATGACTTGTTTGGACATGCACAACTAAAATATGTACAAGGATGCACAGGCTCCAAAGCTATTAATCAGCAGAGGAGATACGGACAGTGAACTGAGAGCCCAAAGCCTGTTTATACCTGGCTCCCAGAACTGACACAGAGCTGGGAACTTGCATTTGTTCCTTTTAAAGGTACCAAAATGTTAGGCAGGAAAAGCTCATGTTTGCTACTGGGTGCTCTGAGGCTGGACGAGAACAGTGGAGTTTATTTTACACTCCTTCTGGTAATGACTCTTGATTACCGGGGTATCCTCTGCCAAAATAGGAAAAAAGCATCGTCATCTTCACCTCTCTGGAGTGTTTCTGGGCCTGAGGAACGCTGATGTATCTCACGCTCCGAGTGCGTGTGCAGGCATCAGCACAGAGGAAGGGTTTTGCAGATGAGTGTTTTGCTGGCCCTGCCATGGTGCTGGGGACGCAGGGTCTAAAACAGGTCGCTAGTGTAACACCAGCACATCCCCTGGCCGTCCCGCATCCCTAAAGCAAGGTTCGACGCTTGTCTCATGCCCACTGGCCCTCAGCAAAGCCCTCACCGCACCGTGAGCTGCTGTGTGCACCCTGGTGCTGTTCTTCTTTGGTACCCCAATTTCAAACAGTAAAGGACAACGCAAAGAAGGGAATCATGAAGTTTTTCTATTGAGGACTTCTGGGCCAATTTTTGAGGTGGAAAGATTTTAGGATGTGAGTGATCTTGAGTTTTCTTGACAATGGTGGTCTCCTAGCGGGATCAGTTTTCAGACTATGTCCCATTTTTCTCATAAAGTTTAACTGGATTTTAGATGCTTTTGGCCACCTGAAAACTAAAGATGCGGCAGTTTCTGACCTCGGTATGTACAAAGAGGGGGAATCAACTTTCAGTCGCTACCACACTGGCATCTGCACAGGAAGCACGTACACTGGATTTATGTGCAGCCACTGTCTCAGAGCAGGATCCGAGTGTGGCACAGCTCCACGTTGAAAGGAAATCACAGCTTATAATATTCAACTGGTTACTGTAACCCCCACCCACTCCAGGTTTAATATTAGAACTATTTTTCACGTTGAAACCGAAATAGTACAAAATATGGGCTTGCTGTAATTGTTGTTAGATTATGTGTCACCCTGATAAGATGTAACAAATATTTTCCTACACAGCAGGGCCCGTTTCCCTGCGAGTAATGGATGGAGAAACTTCTCATAGTGTGCAGGCAATCGGTCGTAAAAACTTCGCTTAGAAGATTAATGCATGAAGTGCAACCTTTGCGGAAAATAGGAAGAAAAGAATTAAAATAATAGTTTGTTCTTTCACTTTTAATATTAATAACCAGACTTATTTGGTGGGAATGTTCCTTGCTGCGTGTGCCTTCCCACTTCAAGGGGCAGCTTTGTGTCCAATAAACATTTCTTTTTTTTTTTTTTTTTTTAAAGATCCTTCATCAGTAGCTATTGTATATGGTGCAGTGATTCTTTCAACAGAACTATTTTTATCGGTAATATGAAAGACTATTTTCATGGGCAAAGCTTTGACACCAATAAGTCTGCTGGACGTCACTTAATAGGCTAGATAAACATTTGCTCACCATTTAGCGTAGAAGGATTTTCCCTTTATATCACACTTTACGTCTTTCATAGACACTTCATGGCCATTAGAGAGATGGCACCCTTGGGAGAGCGCTCTCCAGAACTGGTGCACGGCCAGACACGAGGCCGGGGCTCATTTGCTGCTATACGAACACTAACGTGCGGGATGGAAAAGTGAGGCCCTTCTCGTCACGAGCTGGTGTGCACCGAGCCAAGCCCTGCAGCAGCAGCACCGAGGGCTTGGGAGGAGCTCGGCGGGAGGCAGTGACAACCCTTCCTGAGCACATCCTGCACCTAATTCCGCTGTTGCCCATTAGAAGGGTTCTTCCTCCTTTCTGGGGATTGTTTGGTACCAGCCACCACTCTGCCGCAGAGCAGTGGCTGCCACTAACTTGGCAGATGTCAGGATGGATCACTTGTTTTACTTGTTTTACTACTTGTGAGAACAGATATTTCTCCCCAGTTTTACAGAGCTTGAATTTTGATGAAGAACGCTTTGTAGGCAAAGAAGTCATTGGTTTGCCAAAGGAGACACAGGAGTTTCTGCCTTCTGCTGCTGGTAGGCAGTGGGAGCGGGGCTCTTCAGGTTTCAGGGTTCCAGGAGGCCCCTCACTGCCCCAGCAGGTCTTTGGCTGCAGTGTGAATGGAGCCGAATTGATCAGTAAAAAGCCAATGCCATCAAACATTGATTGGGACTTCAAACGGCTCTGGCATTCAGAATTATTTAGGGCTTATTCAAACTTCTTTCTAAATTGTTCGATATTTCAGAAAACTCAAAGAAAAGTGGTACTTATGTTCTTAAATAACTACATTCTTCATCACCAAGGATTTTCAAACTGTAACAGGAGAAAAAAAGGTTCGATTTTGACCATGCAGCAGCTTAGCTCACTGGGTCTCTCTCCATCGTGCCATTGCACTACAACTGAACATGCCATCCTGCCGTAGTAAAGAGATTTTGGAAGCACTGTGGAAATTAATCTGATGGTGTAGTTGCAATCTTTATTCATTTGGAGTCAGTAAGAGAGAGGGTTTTTAGGTTTGAAAGCAGGATTGCTCCTTGGCCAAAAATATTCACAGATAAACCAAAAATCATTCATTAAATATCTTTGTCACTACTGTTCAGTTGCAGATGTAGAGAAAGGAGTAGATAGATTATTTAAAGTACAAAAGCTAATTAGGGTTGGCTGGCAGAGTACTGAATTTTACTTTGACGAATGGGACAGGTTTTTACATGACTGAGAAGGCAGAATGGGAACATTATTAAATACAAACCACCCAGCTGCCTTCCAGTTCTTCTTTTCTCCCCCTCAGCAGTCTCTGCTGTCCAGTCCACGTTTTTTGGAGCTGAAAAATTGTTAGCGAGCTCCGCAAACAGTACTGCAGCGCAAGGAAGAGACAAGCCTCTAAAGCATACGGGGGCGAGGACAGAGGTTTTTAGCAGCTGGATTCCTTCCCCAGGAAGACGATGACTGAGCTTACACGTTAGTGTTGGAAGTCAGAATTCTACGATTTAACAAGGAAGCTTTGTTACATTTGATACATAGCAATTAGGCCATGGAAATATATTTTATATAAATGTGCATGCTGTGGCTCTGTGATCATTTTAGCTTCTCTAACTACCAGGAAGTCTTACAAGAAAATCTCTTGGGAAAGCAAAATTAATAAGAGGTGCTTTTTACCTTTAAAGAAAAACTCCAAACCTTCCCTCCCCCCAAAAAAAGCAATTGCCAGTGTCTGCCTAATGTAGTACTACTGAGATTCTCCTGATGTGAGGAACCAATGACTTCCTGTGAAGGATCCGTGCAAGGCTTACGAGCTGTACATTTGGTACTTGTCAGAAAGTTCTCATTTGGGAACATGGATTAAAAGTTTTGATGAGTTAAAGTATTAATTGAAAACTTATCTTCTCCAGTTTGCAGCTGCTAAAAAGGGTATTTAAAACTGAGTTCCTGTGACAAGTTATTTCCTTTATTCCCACCCTACCCTAAGAACTACCTTATGTAAGTAAGTGTACATAAAGTATTCTAAATCACTAAAGGTTCTAATAATGAATGTGAGGGTAGTCACTTTATAAAGCTTCTACACTTTTTTCCTAGGCCACCCATTTACGTGGTTACATAGATTCGTATTTCTGTGTTACAAGGATCTTAATCTTTAAATCATTTCTCCTCAGAGTGCTGTGAAGCAATCAAGTGTCTGTGCTTTACAAAACAAGGAAGCGTATTTTGTGAACAAGCGACTAACACTAAGTTCATGCGAAGTCTGTGCAGAGAAGGATTTCAAACCTAATTACTGGGTTATTCTTTTCACTATTGTTCTGCTAACTTTCATTTTTATGTACAAATATTTATACATTTTTTTAGTTTGCAATTTTTTTCTGATCCTGGGTGATCAAGAAAGTGGGGACAGAACATAGTGGAAAAAATAGCTAACCATGATGGAAAGCAATTTTTATTTAATCTGCTTTAAGAAAACACAAGAAAGGATAAATTACTCTGGAAGAAAGACTTCAAATATGGCTGAGATAATTACTATTATGTATTTCTGCATTCTCCAAAGAATTCTTCAGGAAATAAAAAGCAAGACCTACTAAAGAGTAAACACTTTAAAATGTCCCATTACTATTTCCTTTCTTTGCAGTAGATCTATTTTTGTGTTGCCAATCCATTTTACTCACATTTGGCTTTGTTAATTCCAACTTATTTTGACTGGTTCTTTAGGCAGGTCAACACCCAGGGCAAACACATGCAAGCTTCCAATATTCTTGAAATATTTTATTATAAAGCACTTCAGACAAACTTTGACTCAAAAAAAAAAAGTACTCATCTGTAAAAGGAAACTATTTTAAAACAACATTCATAAAGAAAATAGACTGTTCTTAAGCATCAGCTTCAGTTAGAGCTCTTCTGTAATGAAATCTAAAGACAAAACTCATGGGTCAGGAACTATTCATTTCACATATATACTCATAAAAGGGAGACTAAGATGTTACACAGACATCATAGATGGAGCATCTTATTGTTGATAATGAAATAGGAACACTTGATAGTTAATTCTGGCCTGACAAAGCAGTCCAACTTTTAAATATTTCTCAGTCCCAAAAGAGACAAACCATCAACGTTTCTCATTCAATAATTAAACCAGCCCTGGGCAAGGATTAAAGCCACTTCAAAGCATCTAACATGATAAGCTCTTCATTTCATGTACTTCTCCTGTTGATCAGCCAAGATTTTTGCTGAGGATTTGGCATCGTAGAAAAGTTCATTTATTTCTTCAATATGCTCTTTCTCAATGCTGTCTTTCCCATTAATCTTGGCGAGCAGGTTAGCTGGGGTCAGTAACTGCACAGCATACCTGTGATTGAACAGAGATGGATGAATAATTACAATTCAGCACATCCCAGTGAACTGAGTATGTGCAGGGGTGGGAGATTTGTTAGGAAACACACAGCTCTATCACAGTCTAAAAAGTCTGCAAGACGCTCCAGCCCATACATTCCTGAAAGGAGGAAAGAGGAGGATTAGCACTTTTTTACTGTTAGCACTGCTTTTAATAGACCACATAATTGTACGGGAGAGGGTTGTCTCACTTCCAAGAGTGAGTTATCCCACAGTGGTTTCAGACCCAGTCATACTTCAGAGAAAAGCCAACTGTGTTCAACTTACCTTAAGGTTGTCTTGGTACCGATTTCCCCTAAATGGTTTAGAGCTTCTTCACTAATATTAATTCCTTCTGTCTGAGCACGAAGTTTTATGATCTGTCGGGACAAATGAGTAAGTGAGGTACCAGCCAAAACAATTAGCATCCTAAACTACTTAGCTTAGTGCCCGGACACTCTGTCAGCTTAGAGATGAGACATACTAATGGTGTGGAGAGCTAGCCTGGTGTCACCACTAAACCTGAATTTGTAGGATTCTAAGTCATTGAAGAGGTAAATATAATGTTAAAAAACTGATTATCGCAAAAGGCAGGTAAAGTAACACATCTGGACTACTAACCCTTCATGATAATTCTACATGGTTAGCAAAGTGTTGGTACTAATAAGGAGCAGAATGTGAGAACTTACACAAGAAAACAGAAAAAGTATGCAGGAAGTGACAGCTGGAGTCTTGTGAACAGCTACCCCAGTTACTAAATCTTGCAGCGTATCATTGCCACTATACAGTGGAGGCCTCCAAAAAGCCCTACGGAAAGCTATGCCCTTTCCTTAGCAGCTCGCAACACACTTTTTATTCAATTGACAAGAAGATAGTAAAATAAATCAAAAAGTTACTTTCTATGATTCACCTATTCCTGCAAGAAGAAAAAAAAATCACTACGAAGAATCTAATCTTTCAAGAACAGTCTCAGGCTTGTACCAGTTTGAAGATCTTTACAAAGTTGGAGAGCAAGATATCACCAATAAGCCTGAGCATATAAAGCTGTAACAAAAGTGGCACAAGTCTCTTGGTAGTCTGTATTACCAGCTGAGTGATAAGGGGCAGACTGGATAATGATGTTGTGTTGTAGTGCTGAGATAACTCTGGAACTGCAAGCCTCATATAATACAGGTATTTTTCACTTTGGCAGCTTTGTAAACAAGATATCAAGAAGCACTCGTTTAAATTAAAGCCATAAAAATGCGCTAGGGGAGTCAGGGTAGGGAACAGAGTAAAAGAGAGGGGCTTGAAACAGCAGGGAGTTGTGCTAAGATATTAATACTGAATATTGGCAATGCTGCTGCAAATTGCAATTTCAGACTGAATATTTTTTCTAGCTTTTAGATCACCTGAACATCACCTTCCCTTCATTCAAATACTGCCACTTTATTCTTTGCCTGCTAGAAACAAGGTATCTTAAAGGCCACATCTTTAACAACCTTTTTTGAAATAACTTTTTATCTAGCAGCTTGGTAGAAGGTTACTGAAGGATCGTGGCCCAAGCCATTAACCCAGCAAGTACATAAATAAGCAGGCTGCTCTGAAATAGGAAAAGGAGTGTTTATCAGGTAAAATACATTAGGAACAAAAAGTCTCAGTTATAACCTCTACTATCTAACAGCAGGCACATATGCAAAACAGTCTGATTACAACAATACCTGACCAGAATATGTGTAAAAGTGATTTTTTTCCTATTCTGGTTGCACTAAGTTAACTCTGGGTCTTGTTCTCAGAGCAGTTCTACACAATGGGATTTCTACTTCATCAACACAAAGAGAAATATTTTGAACTGGTTATGAACAAACTTTCAGTAGATATGTGGACAATTCTTGTGCTGATAAATCGATTGTGAAAGCCCAAGGCAAACAGTCTCACACAGAAACATAAGCAGTGAAAACTTCTTCCTAGCATGAAAGAAAAATAGGAGCAAACATAAACAAATTTATGGATGTCTTATTTTTAAAGCCCCTCCAATCCTATTTAGTTCGAAACTAAAGTTAAGCGTAATAGCTGTTCCTCTTCTCCCAAAAGAAGTAATTCCAAAACCCTAATTCAAGGGAAGATGAGATTATCTGACTATGGGAACATGATTTATGGGACATTATGTCTTGACTCTATTTCTAGCTTTAGGAAACGCTATTGTAAACACTTCCTTTCCCTCAGCCCTCGGGAGAGTGGAAATTGCAGCACTTACCTAGCTCTTCTGAAAAATCAACAGTTCAGAAACGAGCTCTTTAAGAATGTATTATCTGCATGATAATACAGCAGGTATTATACACAGCAACCTTAACAAAAGGTAGCTCAGAATATGTACTCCTACTACCCTAACTACACAAAATTCACATACAGTACAGAGAAGTCCAGACAACAGTCTTTAACATCTCCAGACTGAGTAAAAGTCACACTTCAAAATTTGTTTTGTATACAGACAAACATTATCATATTATTATATCACCGGGCTGCTTCTACTGTAATCTGTATCACAATGTTTTAAAGTGTCCTTTTAGGTATAAAAAAATCATCCTGAGAATGGCTCATGACAGCCCTATGTGAAAAGCTCCTCAAACCAAGTGAAATGAAGCTTTGCCTCTACGTTTATATTCGATAAATGCCTCGGCTTCACCTTGGCACTTATCCAGCAGCAGGAGACTATTATCTCGTGACAATGCTCTCCTCCATTGACACTATCTCTTAAATAATACAAAGAATTGACATGATAAACCGTAATGTCTTCTGCATTGTGTTACTTCACAGCATTGAGACGCTAATGAGGGGGATCTTTGACACGATGCATCATATGCATCATAATGGCACCCAAGCATTATAATCGATACATAATACAATTGTGATGGCCCCACAGGAAAAGTTTCAGGCATTCAGAAGAGCATATCTCTGCAACACTTACTGTGCTTACATTTCCAAATTTGACTAGAAGCATGAAAATCCTCCCAGTTTCAGGAGAGAGCCTTAGTAGGTTTAAACTGTAGTATAGGCACAGAGGCAAAAATGCAGTGCACAAAGCTGCGTTCCTCAGTCTCTCTCACCTCTTACGTGGAGGAACAGCCTGAGGTCTGGGACCAAAGGTCCCAAAATGTGACGCTTCACCTCACACCAACTGAAAAAGCACTAACTGCTGGAACTTGCAAACTCTATGGAAAGCGTTACCTGTGCAAGACATAAGGTCAGGTAACAATTCATGCTATTTCATGCGAGCGAGATGTCACTTTCAGCTCTAGATATGCTTACCAATACAACTCATCAGTGGGTGGAAATCAGACTGAGAAATTGCATGCAGAATTTTAACCAGCTTATTATAAATGGTTACCAAAGCAGCACACACTTAGAAAGTGGTAAGCTTTCTGGCACAAACCCTGGTGACCACAAAGAGTCAAACAGCTCTACAGTAACAGAATATGCAGAAACATAGCAGTCACCCCAATAGACTAGAACTCTGGGGATGTTTTACACGTTCTCTTAAAATGCTGTGCGTACCTGCTTCATTTCTTGGGGTGTATACAGCATAGTTCGGATAATCATTACTCTATCCAGCAGGTCCAGAGGTATTCCATGAGGAGACACTACATCCTCTGTGCCTCTAAAGGAGAAACCAAACAGAAAGAAATCAGCTCCTATTCTGTGTTCAGTACACTGCTCTGACTAAAATCAGTAATAAGCGACGACACATCTTCTAGTTTACCATTCTTGTGTCTTCCCACAGAGACACACTCCCCAGACAGAGACAGGAAACATTCCAGTCTGAAGTTCATACTGGACCACCTGAGGGAAACAAATACTATTTCTGGAGCTCCTGAACACGCCACTCAAAAATAGTAGAGGTGGTGCTTTCCTGCATTGTGTCTTACAATAGTCTTATCTAACGTTCCAAGGTATCTTCCAGCAAGCAACAAATCATTCTTGCTAAGCTGTTCAGCAGTATCAGCACAGCCATTTGGCAACACCCCCTCTTGCCGAGCAAGCCATTACTCTGCTCAATACATCCCCTAGTCCCTTCAGTGAATACGGCAGTGTTTAACATTCCATGCTTGCAATCCAGCAACTTGAGGAGGTCTGTGCATGAAGTGGGATCTAGACCCCCAACCATTTTATTTGTTTGACACACAACACCCAACAGCAAAGGCTGAAGACACATCTACTCTTGGTTTTCCAAGACCACCACGATTTGCTGTGAAGTCGAGAGTGAAAGATACCCAGATTTCACAAGATCTATAGAGATTGCAGGAAAAAACAGTAAAGTGCTGCTAGAGAACTACGTTCCCTAGCTCAGTAGCAGTATTTGGGCACTGCAGCTTTGGTCCTCCTTTGGAATGAATCAAAATGCCCTTCAGTCATCTGCTGTACTCAAGAGTAGATGGTGTTGTCTCTTCTGAAGTGATTCCGTCTCTTACGAGGTTACAGAATCAACTATCCTATACAATCACTTTTTCCCTAACCCTTTTAAGATCCATCATCAAACAAATCGGAGCATTTCGAACTAGCTGAAATAGTAGCGCACAGTTAAGACCTTGCTTTGAAGGACTTAATTTACCAATGTTAGATAGAACTATTGTGTGGAAATCTTCCTTTCTCCAAGTTTTTTCATACCAAGATCTGCAGTGAATCCGTACTGACAGATCTCTATTTGCTCTACTTTTACAAGACAGCCTTGTTACGCCTTTGCAAAGAGAGCGCTGCAATGTCCACCTTGAGCATTTTCGAAGGGCTTATCACCTTCACTTCTAAGCAATGCAAACAGAGAAAGATTAATACCAAATGAGCCACTAAGAGGGAAAGGAATAGCTGGTTACACAGCTGAACTAAATCAATTTAAAGAGTAGCAATCATTGCTAATGACAGCTTGTTTAGACATAATTAGACCTAGACCACAAATTAGCAATAGAACTTAAGGGAGAATTTGAAAGAGGAGAGCACTTTAACTGAACATGTGAAGAATGCATTGTGTGGCTGCAAAATATTGAAGCAGAGGCACGAACTGGAGCAGAGATGAAAAACAAGTTAGTTGGCAAGACCAAAGAATAACAAGAAGCCAGACCAACACAGTAGGAAATAATGAAGGGTAGGGAGAGGGTGAAATGTGACATGCTTTAAGAGTAAGAACAGGAAGCTTAAGCCTGTTGCAATGAGGATAGCAAACACCACAGTAATCCAGAAGAAGCAGGAAACTATATCAGAAGTTTGTAGCCCTGGTGCTTTTGATGTCCCTAATGTGCAAGCAACAGATGTGTTGAGGTATCCAATGAGAAAGATAATTGTTACAGATCACCCAGGAAGTAAGACAATTCAGAAGCTGTTAGAGAAAGCAGGATGTGTCAGTGGAAATAAAAGGAAGAATTCCATTCTGCTTTAACTCAGTCAGCCTGGCATTAAATGGTTGTCACATCATGAAGCTCAGGAGCAGTTTTTGAGCACTGATGCAGCTGGCAACCCATGCAGGGGATTATCACAGGTGTCAGTGTCAGACACAAAAGCCTTCAAAGATTATAACTCTACTGAAACAGCTAATTCCAACGTTTATGGACCAATGCAAACTGGAAAATTCAAGTTTAGACATCATACCTGATAACACAGTTTCCTCGATTGGAAGCAAAGATGACAATGGGGGCAATAGAAGATTCCAGTGCTCGATGCAGGTATGTGAAACATTCAATATCCAGCATGTGAACCTCATCCACAAAGAGTACACCTGGGACTAGCTCTGCGATGCCTTGATCGATATATTTATTTACCACCTTATTTATCTCTCCTCGAAGTTTGTCTGAGAACAAAAAGAAACTGTTAGTTGTTCTGCTAGTGAACTATAGGCCTGTATGAAAGGCTGAAAGCAAGTAAAATTCACCTTGAGGTTTTTTCATGGTGTGGTATCTTACCGCCACAGTGAAAATCTGTGACGCTAAAATTCTGTGGCAATCAGTCCTGTACTGGGGAGACGTGTGCAACAAAATATTTCTAAAATTAACTTCTCGCACTTAACTGGGGTAGTCTGTCCCCTCACATGGCTTGTGAAAAACTATGATTTTTGTGGATTTGGGGAGTTTGGTGTGGGGGAAGTCAGTCAAACCTCAGTTTAAAACACGAAAGTTTCCAAGCATGGCTGAAAACAACATCACTGAAAGAATAACATATCGCTACTGTATTTCAGCAAAGAAGTTGTGTTTACCAAAAAAAAAAAAAGGCTATATAAATTTCTGTGAACATACGGATCTCAAAGCTATGCAAGATGTTACACTGATAAATCTGACATCAGACTAAGCAAAAAGTGACCTCTGGAACAGATGAAATACTTCAAAAGACCGCCATTCGAGTTAGGTATTGAAACAGATTTTGATCTAAATTTAGATAGTCACTTACTGAAGCATCATTTCTTTCAAAGCAAAAAAGGAGAACAGATCTTTCTGTAGATCTTTTTTTCTCAAATGTTCTGTAGGTAGGAAGAGCAGCACTGCAGTTAGAGCACCAAGTCAACAGACAGCTGCTACTGAGGTGTCTAAACCAAACCAAGGATAGAGTTTTTAGAAGCCATTTTATTATTCCACTGAAATTCAGTATGGTTTCTTCACATAAGCATGCATCCTAATGATGTTTTTTAGATTATTTTTTTTTTGTAATTGTTCAGTTTAGCTCTCTGTCAAAGTGTGAACCTCACACTCTCTGGGAGGAGTGTTTTGAGAAAGGGGGATGGCACTAGCATTCTAACCTCTTTCTCCCCAGGAAGATAAGTGCAGAGTACAGTATATATTTTATCACTGTATGTGTGAACCAATAACATGTTGTACTGTTACCAGCCGTTGCAATTCTAGCAGCTGTATTACTGCTTTTTGAAATCTGAATAAGTATTACATCAGCATTCGTTTA
>Ga0181612_157175_pt1 | contig 18668 bp, 8 predicted proteins | sample HoacroProtozoa21_FD_119630 | JGI IMG/M metagenome (GOLD analysis project Ga0181612, IMG submission 119630) | Hoatzin crop microbial communities from Cojedes, Venezuel. Combined Assembly of Gp0051906, Gp0051904, Gp0051908
GTAACACATCACAAATTGTACTTGAAATGTCAATTTTTTTATCACAGGGACTTCCTGGCTTAGTCTTCCAGCAGATTTAGACACGTAAAAGCAGTGCAACATATAGGGAAGAATTAATCCTGATTATCTGAGCCTTTTTTACCATAATCTTCTATGTAGCAGAATGAAGATCCATCCTTTGGAAGGAGGATTAATGATGGAATCCCATAATGTACTATTAAGTACAAATACATAATCCATATAAAAAGTTTTTAAAAGGCAGTTGTGTGAGACTTGCATCACGCATTTCAGATATATCAAGGAGAAAGAAAAAAAAATACCTGGGAAGGCAGATAAATAGTACATGGGGTGATTTTCAAAGGTATAGATGGGAAGCAGGCACTCAGCTCCTGTTGAATTTTGAAAGGAGTTCAGCATCCAGCTGCCCTTCTGCCTTTGAAAATCTTCCTTCAGAAAACCCTCGGTTACAAATGACTCCAAAGTTCAAAGAATGACCTTGCCCTTGTGGGAAACGTAGGAAGGCTCGTGCCTTTTAAAGAAAGATTTATGAGACTGTTGCTGCAGATGTGACTGCAATGAGGAAACACTTTACAGAGAGGAAACTCTAAAGAAACATACTCTATTGGGTGGAGCGGATGGGTCACAAGAGACTAGAACCACGAGCAGAAAGTATGGACAAAAATACTCGTTTGCACAGATGGATACCGCCTTCCAGAAGCTCCGTACCGCTTCTACCAAACTGCTTGGAGAAGCTTGTATTTGCAGTGCTGATCACCACAGAATCAACCTAGTATGGGATTAAGGCAGGCATATCAACAACACGATATTCTGAATTTCTTGAAATTATCCAAAATGGGCACTGCTGGGAACAAGATAATTATGCTACAGAAGACATATGTCATCTTTCCTCATGGTTCAACTATCTGTGTTACATATGCTCACAGCTGTGCCCTTGGCGATGGACTGGGGATCTCTAAGGCAGTTTAACCAGGTTTGATGATGTTAGTCTCAAGCTATCTGTAATTATGCAAACTCTACTTTTCACCTTTCTCATCTTCTGAATTACCTTTTCCCACTAATGTGGGGAAAAAAGTAAGACTTCCTTGTATACAAATAAGCGGAACAGGTTGTGAAAGGATGAACCATGATAATATACATGTATGAACTTACCAGTTTGGAAAATGAAAACAATAGGAATTAAAGAATTTTCACAAAACCAAATTTTAACAACACGTCCTTATGTGAAGAAAGCATTAGTCCAGTTCTACCCATGACCACAAAGTTCATTTACAGTACATGTTGATACCCCACATATGTAATGAACAGTATTTCAAAAACATGTTTGTTCAGTATCAAGTACAGCATCGACCATGATCAAAACCACTTCCTATTGTCGGCTGCTGTCTCAGATCACACCTTTCTCAGGCACTAAAGGTAGTTACTTTCACTGGTAACACCGACATAATTCGCTTAGTTGTTATCAGGAAAGACAAAAGAAATGTTCACCATGCGGAGACTCTGGAACTACACTAAAGATAAATGCGTAGCTATCTAGGAATTGCTTAGTTCGTTGCTATGTGGCATAGGAAAAAAAAACAAAACCCTCAAGCGTTATCATAATACTTGATATTCATATCAGCTTAATCACTTTACAAAAATTGAAGTTAACTCCTGTTGTACTACATAACCCCTTAAATACTCCACATTTCTGTAATTCTCTTTCTATATATATTATATACATAATAGAACATAACTTTGTTCATTTGCACATAGGAGATGACGCCACACTTGAACAACATTTTAGTTCTCACTCTGGCCAACTACTGTGTTCTATCTGCAAAATAGGTGTAGATCAATAACAAGGCCTTGGGTGGTTTCATTGACTCCTGCAGGGCTTCTGGCATCCCTGAAGTGTATATATAAAACATTTAAAAAAGAAAAATCTAAACTTCAAACACAATTTTTACACAACAAACAGGACATAAAGCAACTGAAAGACGATCAGTAATTGTATTTGACTTGTTTCCTGACTAGTTTTTGCTTATTGTTTTAGCAAACTTTAATATCGTAATTATTACCTTTGCAGCAGAGTTTGATACTCCATGTGTGACATTTCTTATGAGACCACCAACATTGCCGTACTTTATAAGTCCAGTAACACCTTCTGAAACATCATTCAACAGACCCATAGGGCTGCCAAGGAAATCCACAGAACCAAGAATCCTTGCTGCCTGGCTAAGCAGCTCCTGTAAAATCAACAGGAAGAATGAGCCATCACTTACGGATCACATTAACACCAGCAAGGTTGATTAACAGAAGAAAAAAAGTCCACCTGCAATAAAAGCACATATAAAACCACATAGCATTAATGAAGAAATAAACAGTTTTACTGAAAAACATGAACATACAAATACCAGCAAGATCAACAACAGTTTCATCTTAAAATGCCGTGTATTCTTAGAAGCACGTGATGCTATTTCTCCGTATACCAAAGAAGCCATACAGCACAACCACTTCAGTAAATGGTCAAGAAAGCTCCCCCACGCTCCTGAGAGAACTCCTCAATCCAGGGAAGTTCAGCCTTTGCCACAATACAACCCGTATGACACTTACCTGTTGAAAGTGTTTCAGAATGTCATTAATGATAAACTCCTGAGTTTCATATGGATGGACCCTAGTGAAAGGATCCAGATTAATCACAGCATCTTCAAATCGGACTAGAGGAAATCCCAGGGTGCTTTTCAACGCCTAATTAAATAAAAGACATCGCTGCATTAATTTTTCTCTCTACTTCTCATTCACACCACCCAAATGAATTAATTTTAAATGGGTAGCAAACCAAAATCATCTGACATTGCTAGAGCAGTTTTCCACTGCCGTGTAGATGCTTTGACATAGAGAGCAATCACTCCATAAAAATTTTTACTTGTAAGCAATGATCAATTATTAAAACTGCACTTCTTCAATAACTAGTCATTAACACTGTTCCTGATGCAATCAGTTTCCTACACTTGATAGGATTATTTCAAAACAAAATGTGTTTAAGATTCCATGCTCAGCAGTTTGCTGTAACTGCTCTAATGTTCAATTAAACTGAACCCTAAATGAATTTCCTTGATATGTGGTGAAGACAAAACTGGCTATTTTCCACACTGCTAAAGTTCTACGAATGGATTAAGTGTCCGGATGAACAGGAGTAACATATATAATTTCCTGCAAACCGGAGGCTCATTTCTTAACATTATGTGGTATACCACAATTCTGTAAACCAGTTTTTCATTTATTTTCAAGGAAGAAAAACTAAGACAGTAATGAGCCCATGGGCCATCTGTAACCTGTACAGTCTATACATGAAAAACCATATTTAAGGTGGACAAGCTATACATCTATATATACACACACAAGAATAAAATAATTTATGAAAAAATAACAGGAAATCTGATCTTTTAAGAAAGAAAGAGATTCCTTCTATTTCAGGTCTTGATAATGGCATCTGTCAGTCACTAACATCAGAAAACCTGAAGGCGGCAAGAAGCCCGATATGCGTGTTATATCCTTCTACGTTAATCACTAAAGCACGCTTGGTAGTAGTAAAGATGAGTTTTTCTGCCATCTGCAGGCAATTACAATAAATTACATGTCTGATTTAAGTTTGCAAGCAAGAAATTACCTATTTATTTTTTCAGTAAATGGATGACTAACTAGAGTAGTCCTCATTATTCACTTGGGTAGGAAGTAATTTCCTGTTTAACTATCAGATATTACATAAGGCAACTTTGTTAATACTGGTACCTAATAAAAATAATCTGTCTACACCAAATTACCAGACAGCAACGTCCAAGCCAGAAACATTAGAGGTAGTTAGAAAAACTTCTACAAAGGCTCTACTGTGATTATACTCTCCCTCCTACCCTGAACTCTCCTATGCTACAAACCTGAATGGAACTCTTTCTGTGAAAGTTAATATACAAAATACAGTCCGTGACTGTTCTCATGGGGGAGGAATGCATACGCTGAGTTTTCCCTTGGGAACAATGCTGGCGGCTGCCAAGGCATATCCATAGGCAATCATATACCAAAGGCAGGAGGAAATCCAAACAGAACAGCGCACGTTACTGGTTTCTTAAAGGCTCTCACCGCTAACACTCTTTCTCTCTCTAAATTTCAGATAATCGGATGATAGGTATTTTCACGTTGAGGCTAAAGCGCAAACACATTCAAGACATTGCTGATGATGCTGAACGCTAAGAAACGTTACAGCTAGCTGTGGAATTGTCCTCCTTTGCACCAGGATCTGGTAAAGCAATACAAGAATGCAGGACTGATGATATTCTGGATCATCGTGGTAGGACTCCATGATATACATTCATTCAAGACTAAACATCTTTAAAAGCTCCCAACACACAAGCTGGGAACCCCGGATGAGATTATTTTCTTGCTGTAATTTGGAATCCCTTGTTCATCTGAACAACTCTACCAGAACATTTATTACCACATGAAAAGGACGAGATTTTCCACTTAAGTCCACACTCAAACTCAGTTCACTTTAATATTGAACCAAATTGCACAGTGCTCATGCAAACCCTCCAATTCCAGTGAGACAACATTTTTTGGATGAAAACACTCAAGAGTTGTCAGAGTTGTCCTGTATTTCTGCTCCCTAAATTGAGCAACAACTTACTTTTCTTCACCCTCGCCTCAGCCCTCCCACATGGTAGGTAAGTCACTCCCTTTTAAGCTCTTTACGTTACCATTAATGTAACTAAGATTCTTTGTAAGAGAGTGCGTTATTGGGTGAAGTTGGCTGTGTGTCAACTAAAATTACAAAAATGAAAGGATATTACAGACAAGACTGCAAATTATGCAAATAAAATAACAGAAGCTATTGGAACTGCTATTTTGTGTAACTTAAATAATGGAAGAGTAAATGGAAATTAACTGTAGTAAGTTAGAGCTTCTTTTCCCTTTTCCTCCTACAACAGGATCTCTTTACTTGAAAGCATACTCTGTGAATGTGCTGGCGTACCTTGAGATCCAAAGGCAGCTTGTTGGAAGTGAAGACACTCAACTTTATTTGAGGCACACTAATTTTCAGATTTTCAAAGTAGTATCGCTTTTGTGCTCCACCTTGTTCAATAACCTTGTCATGGAGGTTTTCATCATAGTTTTCAACTTCTGCATCCAGACAAAACATACGGATGAGAACAGATTATATATAAATAAATATAGGGTTATGAATGCATACTCAGTAAAGAGTTAATAGCTTCTCTGTACAAATAAAAAGTATGTGCAACTGCTAGTGTAGCCAGCAAAATTACTCATGCCTTGTGACATGAAGTTGACCTCTGAGGCTCAAGAATTTTTTTCAATCTGCTTGTATCTCTAAAACCGGAATGTATTTGTAGCTAGATAACTTAAACTATGCACTTGGATGACTTTTTTTTATTTGAGCTTTTAATGTCACTTCTAACTTACCTTTGTCAGCATACAGAAACAAGGACATACAAACATAACTACACAATGTAGTATGATACTGCGTAGTCACAATCTTACAGTATGTTTTCCTCTCTCTACCTCTCTGTGCTTCCTTACATGCTCAACTATCAATACAATGTACAAAGCAAGTCAAGTTGTCAGTCTTTACAGTTATCACCACACAATCGACAAAATGCCTATGTGGAAGACATTCAATAAATCAATTTACGGACAGAGTGAGCCAAATTTGGTTGACACTAACAGGTTCCTATGTTATCTGTAAGAGCACCTTGGTGGTGCGTGAAGGCGGGGGAAAGACGAAAGATAACAAAGCTGTATGAACTCAGGTTGAACAATTCAACATGTTGAATGTAAATGACAAAATAATTTTTGTACGAATCTTGGATGACATCATCAGCATCAGTGGATAAACTACAAAGAGTGTACAGTAAGGAAACAAGAAAAACAGCAGAAGCATCAGAGTAAACCAAAACAAAGGACAGATTAGTAAACAGCATAAGACCAAACTCCAGATCTTTGTGTCTTCCTTATCACTACAAATTCAAGTCCCCTGTGAAGCCCTCTGTGAAACTGGGAAATGTAATACTCGTATTTTTTCAGAGACAATTCAGAAGATACTGTGGATTACCAAGACAAACACCTCTTCACCATCATTTGTAGGCTTGCCCCCATTTGAAATCATGCCAAAAATAGGTTTTTTTGCAATAGTTAATTTCTTATATAACCCCCCACATCCTACTGCATAATAAAAGTGACTTTTTAAATTGCCACTCCAAAATCGACATTTCAGAAAGCTTCCAAAGTACAGATAAACCCTAGAAGAGAAGGATTAGAACATCATCTTTGAGATTAGAGGATTCAAGAGCTCTGCCGTGCCTCACTGAAGGGAAGAAAACTTGTATTACAATTAAAGCCTGGGGTATGGATGCCACAACTAAAAGGTCAGACAGCCAAAATTTTCCTTCAGTTAAGTAAGAGAAACTGCCCAAGGAACAAATGAACAGAGATCCCATTTCTAGCCTTGGGTTTAAATAAACAAACATTACTAAACAAAGCGGTTTGCTAAATTAACAACACAATTTTTTTTATCCCAGTTTAGATGAATCCAGATACAGGAACTTCAGATGAATACTGAACTCCCTCCCATAGAGGCTCAGCTCAGCCACCGTGTACCGGACAACAGCATGTTACACGGGTCATTACCCCAACACTGTAACCAGCACGATATCCATGCGCAGCTCTGCGGGGGCCATGGAGACGTTAGCCTTCCAGCTTTCTGTTCAGCACCAGAAGTTTCCAAGCAGCTAAGAGTTTGCTAGGTGTTCTGAACTTATTTTATATGCAAAGACCATAATATCTCTGCACACTGTAAAACTGGTCTTTGTAACTTTATACTATACCTGGTTCAGACTGATCATAGCCAAAGAAACTCAACAGCTTCAGAAGCAGTTTCTCCTCAATTTGAACTGTGAACTTGCGAGCAGTGATCATCAGATGCTACAAAGATACACAAGTCTCAGTTTGCAGTATTAACATTAGAAATATAATTCATTTAAGCCATTACATAAGATAATGTGATCTACTTCACTGGAATGAATTTGTAGTAAGACTTCCACCTTCAAAATGTCTTTGGTGGTTTTCTTCACTTAAAGTTACCTACAACTAGCGACGACTGTTTTAACTTTTTGGAAGGTATTGTGCTTCATTACCTATACTAACACTTCAGAATCTGATGCTCAGCTGTTCTCAAAACACCAAAATCAGCTGTTTTTCAAAACAGCGTCAGAATACATGGATGAAGATTCCAAGTAAGAAAACAGGTCTTGACAATCAACTCTGCTTTGCCCTCATGATGCATACCACAGTTCGCGGACAAATTTCCAAACAACGTCTCCAAACAGCTGCAGCACACAGAACAGGGTTCATGGCGCAAGATAACGGCTTATCAGAGAGAAGTGATAACCTTGTACACAGCTCATGAAAAGCACAGCACAGATATTCTGGTTCACTATGATACAGTGGTACCTATCAATTCTGATGGGACAGTAATTGGCTTGAAAAGTAAGGTCACAGACATGAACAAGCAGGGGTCTGGCCTAACTTGTTATATTTTTAAACGTATTTATTATCCTGTTCACAAAATCACAGAATGTTAGAGGTTGGAAGCGACCGCTGTGGGTCATCCAGTCCAACCCCCCTGCCAAAGCAGGGTCACCTAGAGCAGGCTGCACAGGACCTTGTTCAGGCAGGTTTTGAATACCTCCAGAGAAGGAGATTCATCCCTGTACTGTAGCTTTAAACACTATGAACATGAGAAAGGGGATACAGCATCCTTGAAGCCTCAGTATTAATTCAACAAAGTGTATTTCACAAATTATTTAATTCAGATTATGTTAGGGACAGGAAAAGTCATTTTCACAGAGTAATACCTGCATGGCACAATCAAAAGATTGAATTTACCTTGTATATATCAGTCAGTGCATTTTTACTGGGAAATTTCATTGCATTTACTTGCACAGCAGGACCAGTCTCCACGGGTTCATTTTCACTCATTCTCGGTGTCAGAAAGAGCATAAAAGGCTGTGTGGTGCCAATAAGCTGGTTGTCCACCTACAGAGTGGGCAAGACAGACAACATCATCTGAATAGGTGACAATAAACAGCAAAACTGATCCTCTTTAACTGAGGACTTAAAATCTTTCAGAAATACTTGGTCCTTGTGCCAGGGAGATACTGAACATACTTGGTTACTGATCACCACTGAGACCATACCAAAAAACCATGCAGAAATGTCCTCCATTAAAAAAAATGGTTATCCCTACCAACAAACAAAACCTGTAACAAAATTGCTATGTTCTCCGTGATTTCTTTTCTTTTTTCAAAAAAATTAATACAACTGCAGAGTTAAGCTACTCCTGTGTTTAAGTTTGACTGATGCATATAAGTATCCATTTATCTCATGTAATCTACACCAGTACCCACAATTCCCCTTCCAAGGAAGTCTTACATATTGGGAACAGAATTCTAATAATTTATAGGAGGTTTTTTTAGTAGAATAAGAACAGTTTTTACAGTCTTCAGTTTAATTTGTGAATTCAGAATTTCAAAGACTGTACTGAAAACAAAGGTTAAGGCAAAACTCTGCAAAGTCAAAAACAAAATCTAGTTAGAAAAAAATACAAGAGGTTTATATTTCTCTTATTTGTCTATAATTCTATGATTCATACTGTGGTACTACCGGCATCAGGACTCGTTTTCAGTGGCTGCTTTTTCATCATGTAATGAAAAAGAACAAAGAACCAGGAAGGGAGAAAAATCTCAATCTGACCCATTTACAAAATAAAATAGATTCTAACTTGCCTAACAGAAATAAACGGCATGAAATACAATATATCATTGTCTCTGCTGTTACTAAGTAGAGAACAATGAAAAAAGGAAACGTCGACGCTAATCGAAACTTCTATGGTATTTGACAGCTCTAAACATTTTTCAAAACTATTATGACAACAAAACCCACAGCAGACCCATGAACAAACACATTTGTTTCAAAATGGCAAATACCTGTATGTCTTGCACACTGAGCTCCAGCACCTGACTTGTCGACAGTTGTGTGTAGTGGACATTAATTCTTGTGAGGCTTGCAAATACTAGCTCTTCAGGAACTTTGTTGACCAAAGACAACCCTATTCCACCTTCCAGTTTCACAAGCACCTGAGAAAACAATATTTGAAGAGGAGAAGAAAGAAACCCCACTAAGAAACCAACACTGAAAAAAACCCCTATGATACTGAATACACACTTCTGCAAAGAAGGGTTTTTTCTGACTCATCTCCAGAGAGGCTGCACACCTCAGTGATGCTTAGTCTTCGAATAAAGAGGTGTTAAGACATATAAACTAAACTTCTAAGAATGAGGAGGTTTAGAAGGAAAATCGACGAGTTCATAACAAGAGCTCATCATGGGGAAAACTTCATGACCAATCCCCCCCAGACTCCCTCTAAAATCTAGAAAGGAAAATAATAAATAAAAGAGACCGATACCAGTTGTAATATCTTACTTCTAACTCCTGCTTTGTGTGTGGATTTTTTAACTTCCGCAGATCTTGTTCCGTAACTGGAAGTTCACCTCCTTCACTGGATAAACGATCATTTCTACGTTGGTTAAAATCTGTTATCTGATAAACAAATAAATTACTACAACCATCACTTTCCTATTTATAAATAACATCTATATTGTCCTACCTTCCAAAATTATTCTTTTTTAAAAATAAGCACAATGAAAACTTATGTTTGAATTATTTCTCTTTTGTGCTATTCCCCTCCCCCTTCAAATCATTATAAAGGTAACTAACTCTGTGTCAGAATTTACAGATGCAAGACAGAAGCAGGTATTTCAAGTACAAGCAAATAATGAAACTAGATTCTAGTCGATGAAGGACCTTCACCTGTAGAACCCTAGTCGGCCCATCCGGGATGACTCTCACAGCTAGTACTCCTGACCCAGGCCTCATCTTCTGGTTTATGAACTGCTGTTCAGGTGGAACTGGCCCCAAAAGTTCAAGCGAAGTATCAGGACCAAGAACAACTTCTGCTCCATCATGAAGACCTCGTATTCCTCCCTTTGCCTAGAAAAAGAAATAAGAGTAAGGAAAAAAAAAAATTAAGTGGTAGGTAAAGGCTTCAGATAATTATTTACATACATTAATTTAAAAGTGTATTTTACTTTCCTCTCCTTCCACAGCTGAAGAAGTAGTCTTCTGAGACTCCATCCCACACTGGGTGTGAGGCAAATTAACAGATTTCTTACTCTTCAGAACTAAAAGAAAAGCAGTCCAGCAGCGTTTTACTTGATATTACTAAAGCTTCTGGTAACTCATGTTTAATCAGTCTGGCAGCTAGAAGAAACAGCCAAGATGAATAATTAAGTATTCCCACTGCACGTTCAGAAACTGAAGCTATCATGATCAAAGATGGGAAGTCGTTCCTGAAAATATTTTCAAAATTACAGAAAGCTTTTTAAAAGATGAACTCTGGGTCTGCAGATGAGAATGTAAACCCTTACTCAGTCAACATCTCAAAACTGCAATGCAGGGCTTTTTGGTTGCTTCAAACTGACAAGCAGCAACTTACTGAGCTACAGTAATATGATCACTGAATGATCAATGCAACATCACGGGATCAAATCAAACAACTTTCTCTAGATCTGTATTTTGGTATTACAATTGAAACACAGCATCAAAGGTGACAAAAGAACACTGCTATCCTTACTGTATCTATTCTGCAGGCAGGAACATTCTTTCATGGCTACTATATTCCTTTAGAATTAATCAGAACTACAAATACAGTCTTAAAAGGTTATTGTGAAGCCTTTGAAGAGTATTTTCCATACTTCTTCCTCCTTGCTCCCTTGCTTACATCAGCAAGCATATGAAACGTCAAAATTGGTTTTGGCAGGATATCTCCAGTTTCTCAGAGGACACATACCGTCCCACTGTTACAGAGTGAACAAAATGACCGAGATGCTGGTTTTCTGCATTGCCATCCTGTTCTAAAATGAAGAAATATCCAAAGCACACGTTTTGGAAAAACCCCTAACAACTTACAAGGGATTTAGAAACAAGAGAAGGAAGGGGAAGGGGGGATGTGTGTGTGTGGAACAGAACATGATGGTGTCCCATCTGCAGGATTTTCAAAGTGATATTATCATTCTGTACCGTACAGATCCAATTCCAAATTCATTGCGCGCATAAAAGACTCGCTTTCATCATACAGCTAACATATTCCCTGTGAAGGTACTTTTTCCGCTGAAATGAGGTTGATTTCCATTGCCATTGCTGGCATGATTTATTTTTCAAAATAAACATTAGAAATAATATCACTGTTTATTACAAACATACTTTGCTATTTCAACAATACGCGGGTAACTTATTCAGATTTGTTGTAAGCAACGGATATAGTTGGAACACGTCGGGGGTGGAAGAATCAAAGTTCTTTTGATGTTTAGTTCTAGAATTTGTAAAAGCAATCCAGGCTTTTGTGCTTACAAATTCTACCATCAGCAGGCAGAATTACCAAACAGTGTACAAGCGTTAGCTGTCTGTAACTCAGTTTCCTGCAATGCAAAGAAACAGCAAACAGTTCAAACTGCTTTTAGAATTCTTATTACTGAAGTGTTAGAACCACGATTCTGAGAAGTGCTCGGTTACACACAAATCTTGCCCTCCATCAGTGATCCTGACACAGTCTGCAGTGTTTTCATATTTGGTGTGTGTGAGAATATCAAGGCACTATTTATCACTACACTGTTCGTGTTCAACAATGATCTACTACTAATTTTTTAATTATTTACTTTCAAATTAACAGTGCAGGATGTTTAATTATTTGAAATTGATAAGAACATTCAAACATGAATTTAACCCACACAAGCTGTTTGCGCAAGTCTGGTTTCCTCTGTATTCCAAACTTTGGCCTCAAAGCTTTTAGGTCAATACTAACCCCAAATGACTGTCATCTGTATCAGCAACAGTCAGAATAAATTCAACATATAATCCGTACTGACCTGGACAACAAGTCCATGAATACCACAGGTCAGCTTCCCATCACGAAAACTCCACGTCTGGGTAGTACTGCGCCGCCGATCAGGCTTTCTCAACATCAGGGGCTCGTACCTGCAACGAAAGCACGCCAGCCAACACTCAGAGGATTACAATGGCTCAGTTATACTGTTGAGATAACGGCAAACACTCTAATTTTGTTCAGGATGATTTTCCTAATCTCACTTCTGAAGAGCTCTTTTAACAATCTCCTGCTGAAAATACATCAGCCATGCTTTTAAAAATATTTCCAAGTCACAAAAGTGATCACGAGGTCCGTTCACAAAGACAGATAAAATCTAACTCCTCCACATGCCTTCGGAATCCTTTCTTTCCTTATTCAGAAAATATCACGTTGAATAACCTTGCAAAGACATGGTTAGAATCTACAACAGCTTTCTGAGAAATTGTATTTGCAATACCTGTTATCTGTGACAGCTGCCAGACCTGCAATATCCAAAATCATACACGAGTCCACAGACCGAGGAGAAGGTTTATGGGGGTTATGAGGAACGGAAGAGCCTTCATGGCAAAGCATTCCTGTGCCCATCATTCTCCAAAGCTGGGATCGTTTTCCTGGCTCCTGTTGCATAAAAATTCAACATTTAAGTGAACACAGCAGTACAGAGCAAATATTTCTGTTCTGTTTTGCTATCAGATGCTTTGAATTATAATTCTTGGAATGACTTGTATATATTTATCTTCAGAGCCTGAATCAGAATTAGGAACTAGTTTGTACAATAATTTCCAATTCAGCTCTGATAGTCAATGAATATGCATCTTATGTTAGCATTATTAGAGGTAGAGCTGTATTTACAAGATATTTTTAATCTCAGTAATATGTAAATACAGTTTCTATTTCTTAAGAGCTCCAGAAATAGAAGACTTGGCTTACGATGCAACCATGCCCTACCCTGTACTTCATTAGAACCTTCAACATACAATTACCACACTTGGTTGTCTTCAGAGGCATTTACAATGTTTCGTACCACTTTTATACCAATTCTCTTTTCTGTCATCCTTACCCCCACAGAAGTCTTACATAGAAGCACCACCATAATTCAAGTAACGTGAACTGCAATAACCTGTTGCTTTCAATGGAGTCTGTCTGCACCCTTTAAAAGTTAACATGAAAATGGTTTTATTATTCCCTTCTCCCAGCATATGATTCTACTTCAGCACATAGCAACAGGATTTTAATAAAACTGAATGTATCTTGGTACCTTCTTTTTCAGAACAACTCGTTGAGTCTTTGGAGAAACATCAAGGACAAGCTCTGCATATGCAGCATCTTTATTCGAAGCAACTGGTCTTACACTTGGCTCCTGTAAACTGGAACATCAAGAAAACATCACCATGTTTGTTCAGAGTAGCTGCTTCCTCTATAGATCGAATTAGATCTGTACTAAAAATCCAATCGAGGAAGCTTATGCTTCCAATATAGCCAATCAGACAAAAATTTATATTGAGGTTTTTTCCCTCCTGTTATTTTCAGAATTATCAGTGTAAACTGTCCATCTCAGCACATTCTTTAAAAGGGGCTTTGATTTCTCACTGTGACTAGGAACTTCGCAGGCAGATCAGATGAATTCCAAAGAAAATTTTATCCCTTTCATTGAGGAAAGCAACAAAGCATGTATCAATCTCCTGCAGTTGTTTTCAACAGCATATAAACCAGCGCAAGTTTAAAATTCACAGGCATGTGATAAACAGGTATGTCCTGTGTCACGTGTTCTTAATACACCAAACGAAACTAAGCCCCCAGACGTGACCCTAAATGTCTCTGCTCTTCTAAGATCAGCCAGTGGAGTCACAGCAGATGCCACATGCTAAGTCTTTCTCACTATGTGACAAAGTAAACAATGGCAACCTGCACCAACAAAGCGAAGTCACCACATCCAAACCAGTAAAATATACAGCTTACTGATGGCCAGGCTCAACTGCTGAATTTTGGCATTTCTCCTGCTAGCTACAAGGTTGGCAAAAGTCTAGCTGCATTTGAAAAAACTTTCAAACAGTAACCATTAAGAGAATATTAACGTAAAGCCTAATGAACACCATGAACATTCAAAATATTTTCATCTAACATACAAAGAATTACCCTGAGAAAGTATAGGCAGCAGCAATATAAATGAAGTTTTCATAGTAAAGCTGCTTGCTATCTTGCAAGTCATTCATGCTACAGATGATTTCCGAGGAGCCTGCCCCTTTAACTGTCACCATTATAAAAGGTGGTAGAACAGGTTCATCCCATGCATAATCCAGAGAGGTCATGGGCTTCACTTCAGTGTATAGTCTGGGCTCGACAACACCATGCTGATTAAAAACGACTGGGACCTGTAACAGTTATGAGAGAGGATTTAGTTTCACACAGAAATTGTTAACCAGAGAGATTTTTTGCTATCATTTGTTCATTTTTCAGGAGCTGACCACTGAAACATGTTCAGGTCACTTTTTTTTCCCCATCCCAATGATTTCAGAGGCATTTTCTTCCATTTGAGACTCGATTAAAGATAGTCTCAAAGGGATAAGAAATGTTATCTTTATCTGTCACCTGTGGTTCAAAATGTCCTTAGTCCCATGGTAGCATCCCAAATCCTCCTCATCAAAATTAGGAGGCTTGCCCAGTTCTATTTAACAGTTTAGTACCAAAATCCAGAACAAGAACCAATAGCTATTAAGAGCTCTGTCTCTTGCTCCGATCACGAGGCAGTCAGTAAGTTACTGTCAGACACGCAAAGTAAATTGTCTGGTTTTTATAATCACTGACATGGAAGCCCAAAGACAGAGAGAAAGGAAGTGGCAGCAGTAGCCTGAATTCTTTTTACAGGTTATTCAAGTTCTGAAAATAACACAGAATAGATTAAAACTATCCCCCAGCACAATTTTCTCATCAGTAATAACGCTCTGTCAGATTTTTAATACACTCATGAAAGTGACAATGTTAGCACTATTGAACAATATGAAGTAGTTGAGTACTTCGAATTTATACTAAAACTTCAGAAAACTACAATTATTATACACAAATGCCTCTTGCTACACACACTTCCATTTTATTTCATTACACAAGCCAGTCATTTCCCTCTTCTAACAAATACAAAATAATTCCTACTATACTTTTTTTTTACTAAAAAATAAAACAAAAAAAGTGATTTTTTGCTCTTTTACCTTGGAGAAATTGTCTATGCGGAAAGGTGGTGGTAACTGATCTGTGTCACTGAACGCAATGTGGTATGTAGCTCCCTGCAGAGTAATTTCTACTCTTAAGAAGTAACATTTTCCCAGGGTGTCCCTGAACAAAAACAAAGAAATGCAGCAGAGGTAGGCTTCTGATCTGTTACCCCCAATCCTAAATGCTAAACAGCTGCTTCCATCAAAAAATGGAAGCACACTACAGAAGATCTATATATAATAGCTACCTCATATTAATATGGAACGAGTTATTTTTGTTGACTTCAAAGCCCCCAGACCAAATGCAGTTCGGGACATCCATTAGTCTCACACATAACAGCTGATCATAATCATTACGTGGCCAGTGGAACACGACGCTGGAGCCAGGAAGTGTGGAGATGTAGCCATCAGGATTGGATGTTCCCTAGCAACAGAAATCGGTAGAAACATATCCTATAAGTATTAAAAAATACAATATTAATCTATATGCCACTCCAATACGAACACAGTAATTACTCCGTTAGGTGGATGCTGGTGTTAGAATAACGAGAAAGAGCCTCATCACCAGCCAATGACACTTCCAAGTATAATGTTTGTGTTTGTTTTGGTTAGAAGATGCTGTGACCAACTACAGGTATGGTAACAAGGAACAGCAAGGAAGCAGCTTACCCGACCTCTGGCGAACTCCCGCTGAACAAAGGCAAGCTTGTAGGTTGATTTATTATCTAACAGGTAACGGGGTGCAAATGTTACCATGCATGTATCAATATAACGGCCTCTACCTTTTTTAACATCAATACCTAGTAATAAAAACAAGTTAAAAATAAAGCTATTATTTACAAGATAAAAGACAAGACCTGCCACAACACATTTCACGTAAGTTCTTTTTCTTGGGTTCCTGAGATGTGCTGTTTCTGCCTTACCACTGCTATATTTTAAAACACTATTTTAAACAGTAAACGTAATTTTATGCCATCTGTTACCCTTTATTTCTCAGGTACAATTTGGAGATCGTAAGCACTGCAGATAAAAACCCCTATTTTCCAATCACAAGTAAATCCACCGAAGTAATTACTCCACTTTTAAACATATGAAAAATTCCTCCAAAATCACTGTGGAGTAACTTCCAAACTCTGAAAATCTATCCTGTCATGCAATTAAATACCAGAAATTTCCAAATAAATTTACTTTAGGTACCCCAGGAGCGCAAGGCAGACAGACATTGCACTCCTCCACGTCAGCCTACAGAGGCATTACACAGCAAAAACTACAGGAGCAGCACACAGCCGAACGGTTACAGGATACAGACACTCAAACTTATCAAACACAGTTAACGTGGTGGGATTTCAAATGTACTCAGAAGTAACATCTAGGGGGAATAAAGACAAAGAAAATCTAGTTTTTAAATGCAGTCATTAATACTCAATGATGAAATGTAAAACTAAAAATAACTGAAAAATAATTTTTAAGCTAATGAAATTCTAAACAAAGATGTAAAAATACTTCTAATAGTATTTTTTGTTTAATAATTTTCTCTGGACCCTCAAAATCCTTACAACATACGTTTGCCTGCTGTAACCATTCCGTTTCTGGTGTCACTGACACCACGTCTTACCAAGTGCTACAGTATTTCTCAGGTGCTCCTACCAACACCTACCGATGTTGTAAATGAGGCCTGGCCGGTTCCCATGCTGGATCACTTTAAGGGCTCTGACACCACTACCACCGTCCAGGGAGAAACCCTGGCACCAGCCAGGCATACCTTCAGGATGGATCCCTTTGCCAACCCGCATTGTACAACTAAGGGTAAGAAAAAAAAACAAAAATGTACTCTTTAAATGAAGGATCAGCTATCAACACGATGATGATGACAGTCACATACCCAGATACAAAAAGAACATCTGTGGTTTAATGTAAAAGCATTAGAAGCCACAATAAATCTCTTCTTAATTCATTCTGCATTTCTGCCATAAACTCTTTCAACATATTGATCAAGATTCAGCGACCATTTCTTTTCAAAGGTTTGGTAATTTTCAGACTGATTGACCACAACAACATTTGTGTGTCTTTTTTCTTTGAAAGAAAAAAGAAAATTTGGAATAATTTTTTGTGATAAATTTATCTGTTATTCATTTGAGCAAAAATCCCAGAACATTTCAGATAAATTTACTTTAAATCAATGTTCTGTTTTCTTATTTTCATGGAAAAACCAAGTTCACCCCTTGATGCCCGTTAAAGGAACTGAAAAGTTTCCTCTCTGAAATCCTATCATTTCCTTCTACATCCAAATCACCGACAGCTCTGCTGCGTGTTGTCTTCCTACTAAGGGACTGCTACTACTTCTCTATTAACATTCAGACGTTAGGATTAGGGGCTCGGAGTGGGGTTTTTTTACTGGTAACAAAGTAAATTATACAACTTGGTAAGTCTCTTCAAAAAGCTTTTTGATTTTCTTACAAAAGAAGCCCGAGTTCAAAACATGCAAAATAAAACCAAAGCAGCCTGCGGACACAACAGAACGTGCCAACCAAGGAGTTTTCAGTAGGAAATGTCTGAAGATCCAATACGCTTATTTCAGTATTTAGAAACTTAATAACAGATCATCTTAACAGGGAAAGACTCGTCCTACGTGATATTCATACTAGTGTATCAGCACCCAATCCTCTGCAAATTACTTTCACGCTTTGTGAAGTTCCTCCTGTCTGCTCTGCCTGCGGTATTTACTTACAAGTTTGGCTGTTCTTTGTCAGCGTAACAGAACAGAAGTGGGCTGAGGCTCCTAGCAAGCTCGTGCTCTTCAAACTGACCTGCAGCATCGGTTTTTGCATTATCTTGCCTGAAGATAAGTGGCAATCCTTTAAGTAAACACAAAAAAATGGAGTGTCAAACTACATTTCATCTTTGCACAAATTAAAATCAGAATGGTAATAACTACTTCAAATCACGGAACAATCTAAAATACTTCAGCTGTAGTATTAGCCACCAGTCTGCACGCATTCTCCCTCTCGTTCTCTGTCTAACCTGCTTAACAGCTGCGAGCCACGGAGGTCTGCTCCATGCAGAGAAGGAGTTCTAGCTCTAAGAGTGCCAATGGATGTTAACATGAAGTAGCTGCAATTTAGACCTGCTGCTTTCTCAAGGCACTTTAGTCTTGGAAAACCACAATTTTAACAGTGATATAACCTACGTGGATTTATTTAGAGGTACAATAGCTCATGTCTAAAAATCTGCAATATAGCAGTCTAAGTCATCTGTAACTTTGTCAAACAATAGCTGCTGGCACTGTAAAAAAAAAAAAAAAAAAAAAAAACCTGCAATTTTATTTCCTTTTAAGAAGGTTTTAAAAGCTTTGTTTCCTTAAAAACTAAATAAAAAACTTCCATAAAATCTTTTTTTCCCCTTTCATATTA
>Ga0181612_108582_pt1 | contig 18666 bp, 13 predicted proteins | sample HoacroProtozoa21_FD_119630 | JGI IMG/M metagenome (GOLD analysis project Ga0181612, IMG submission 119630) | Hoatzin crop microbial communities from Cojedes, Venezuel. Combined Assembly of Gp0051906, Gp0051904, Gp0051908
CAAGTAACGTGTGTGTGTGTGTGTGTGTGTGTGTGTGTGTGTGTGTATGTGTATGTGTGTGTCACCTACTTTTTTTAATCTGCTCTCCTCCAGCTAAAATCCCATTCAAGTGGATGCCCCCTGACTGGCCATATTTTATCACAGGGAACACAATCACCAATGGCAGTTCCAAAAACCTGGCATCGGAGCTGCCTTCACAGTTTTCATGCTGTAGGGACAGAGTTTTTCATTTTGTGTGGAAAATACTGGAGTGTTTTGAATTACCGTTACTAGACTCTAAGAAAGCAATTTTACAAACAGGCCAGAAAATTGGGTGTATTTTGTTTTTACATAAAGAGACAATCTCAACAGAATGCAACAGATTTACAGCAAGGGAAAACATAAAGTGTCTCTGCACTTAAGAAGCAAAAGAATTTTTGCTGCTGGAAGTGCAAGTGTCAGGCCTTTAAAATGAGTAACCACTTCTTATGTTGCCTGGCAAAACGGCATTAAAACCTGCTGGTTTAAGTAGTTTTTTACAAGAAATCTTAAATTTCTTGAAATGGAAAAGCTTTTACAAGTAATACTGCAAAGCAGTTTTTACTAAGCTGTCATGACTTGACAGGATCCAAATTTAGCATCCCATATTCTGAACAAGTTGTTTTCTGAGAAAGTTGGGGGTGAGGGAGTTGGTGGTTAAAATCAGCAAGTTATTGTTAAGTGACAGAAAGTGACGTGAGTGACAATACAGTAAGTGTGACTTGTCCAACTGAGTGAGCTGTTTTGAATTTAAAATAAATGCAATTATTAAAAAAATCTGACATATAGAATCACCAAATCATTTCTGAATTTGCTATCAGGTGCGGAGTGGGACCAGAATATTATAGACCCAAGAACCAGTCTTAATGCCATCTCTTAGTGCCAATATAAATCACCTTTCTGGCACAGCTGAAATGCAATGTTTTCTCCAGAGGATGAGTCATGAAGCACCTCCTCCTACCCAGCACAAGTGGGCCTGATCCTGTCTCTTTTCTAAGGTCATCCTCATCACAGGACTTCAAAAAGGAATCTTATTTATACACTCTGATCAAAAAGAGTAATAAAAGCTTTAATATACATAATAAATTTTTTTTCAATGAGGGTGGTGAAACACATGCACAGGTTGCCCAGGGAGGTAGTGGAGGCCCCATCCCTGGAAACTTTCAAGGCCAGTCTTGATGGGGCTCTGAGCAACCCGGTCTAGCTGAAGATGATCTTTAAATGTCCCTTCCAATCCAAAGCATTCTATGATTCTACAAAAATGTAAGCCTAAATGTGTTCAGAGCTTTACTGGATAAAGCTTTATTCAATGTGACCTAATGAGGACAACCACATTCCTATAGCAGTCACCTCCACCTAGGAATCCTGGGGATGCTTTCACTCAACTTTCCATTTATTTCTTAGAGGAGCTGGAGCGAAGCTTTTCAAGCAGGTCATGCTCCATTGCGTTTGCCACACTTGCCCCATTTTCTTCTGCTCCCCCTCCCATAAAACCACTGACATAGCAACTGAGACTGATCTTTCTAAAACACAAATTTTGGTTCCACTGTTGTTCGTGACAGTGCAGGAACGGTCCTTGGTTCTTCCTGGTGTATTTATGAGTAACTGTACTTTACAAGGTTATTCTTACTTTCTACGGGATCCATACGTGTGGGGTTTTCCAGCCAAAAAATAAGGGCATCCCTATTGCTCTGAGTGTGAAGTGGGGTCAGGCTCTTAGCACTGAACTGAGTGAGCCCCAAGACACACTCCTACACCTTGTCCACGTATCTTAACACGCAACAGCTTGAGAGGAAGACGGGGTTTTGAAACAACAGCAATTTTCCCTGTCATCAAATAGAGTAAACAATGGGAAACACTAAACAATTAACCTGGGAAACCCGCACAGGTTCAAACAAAACAGCCCAATTAAAACAAAGCCCACCCCCCTCCCCCCCCCCCCCCCCCCCCCCAGTTTAAGAAATAAAGCACCATGAACATGCTGGACACTGTACTTCCACCGACCTTCTCCATGTGGCAAAGGGAATTGCTTCTTGAAAGAGAAAAGAAGTCTGAAAGCTCCACAGCCACGATTGTCACAGCTGACTACTGGCAAGATGTTCACAAAATGTCTGTAAGTGGTAGGATTCAGCATGGCACAACAGCCAATTCTCCCCAGAAGTCCAGTTTTGCCCAGTAATCCACGAGGTGGGTCATTTCATGTCTCATCCCCATGAACGGGTAGACCACTAATTGGCAGGCACTGATCAGCCAAATGATATTCTCACTGAGGTTTCTGCAAGGTATTAGTGATGCATCAAGTCTGCAAAAAATATCCTAGGGCAGATTCTTCATTCCAGTGAAAGATGCACAACGGTGGTTTCACCCACAAATAAAACACTATGGTAGTAATCCTACAGGTCATAGGGAGAAAGAAAGTAATTTTGTTTTTGTTTTTTTAAGCACAGTATCTGGCAGCAAACATAGCATCAAAACTTGAATGTGACTTTATATTTATATAGATACATGTATTTTACATATCGTTGATCAACAGAGAAGTATGTTCCAAGAAACAATTTGTTCCGGGTCTGGTTTCAAATGACGGCTTGTCATTTCTGGAGGCCCCTCTCCCAACACACACGCTCGGTTTCTGCAATCTGTACATCAAGCAATGCTGCAGATCTTTATTTCGACGGGCGAGGAGACGAAGTAAAAAAAGTGCAGTTCTTCAATTAAAGTGCATGGATGAGGTAAACTAATTTCAAGAGTTTTGAGTTTATTCAGTACCGGCTCAGACAGGAACCATCCTGCCATGCATCTGTTGCATTTGGGTGCGCATTGCTTGAACGCTGCTCAAGATCTTGTTCTGGTGTGCGATGGCAGTGATCCCGATCCTTGCCAGGTCCCTGTGGAAAGCAAGAGAAGCAGGAGGCTGAGAACTGTGAATCAGATGCTAGTGCAAAGAAAAGTATTAAGAGTCAACCGCAAGCAACGTAGCAAAAGCAAGGCAGATGTACAGAAATGTTTAATTAAATAAGTGAAGGCATTGTGGAGGCATTTTAAAGTTATCCTCTGTCCAAATGAAAGGCATTCCATTCCTTTAATGAGTGTAATGATATGCAGAACAAAGCAAGAGGCCAATTAAATCCAGATTTACCAGGTTTTTGTTATATCACTGAGTACTTACTCCTGGTTCATATGCACCACAGCCTCTAGGGTGGTATAGCCAGCAGCTGTGAAGTTATCCTTGTATCGCTCCATTTTAATGGCTTGGAGCCAGTCACCAACAGAAACAACCGCCGAGAACTCGGGGGAGCTGGGATCCAGCAGGGCTGTGCTAGGTCTGGATGCCAAACAGTGAAAGGACAGAGAAATGGTGTCAGCTGCATCATGAATCACAAACCAAAGTTTGGTCTCTGCAACAATTATCCTCAATGATTAGGGAAAGTAGGGACAAGATGTTGTGCCCAGCGAAACTGGTGGCTCTCTGCACAGCAACGTAGATCAATGCAAGAAACTTCACAAAATGCAAAGTAATAGGCCAATTTTTGCTAAGAATGAATTCGACCTTAGGTTTCTATTTTTGCTTTCAGATCTAATTTGAACCACACTGCCACTTACAATTTCCACCTCAGATGTGACCAAGTTCATAGAAAATCCTTTTACTTCAAAAAACAAAGGTGATGGCAATGTTGGAAGGCGTTCAGCCTACTGGGTCTGTATCTCACAGGCAGCAATGCAAGACCTTGCCAATCCTGCATGTGTCAGACCTCAGCTCAGCAACTATAGAAACACTACTGAAGTATGCGCAAAGGAACTTGGAGCTCACAACCTGCCAGACTGGTTTGGAGGGCAAAACTCAGGGCGGGTTCAGATAAGTCCTGTTTCTAGCCAGGTTTGAAGGCAAGCTCAGTGCATTCAATCAAACTCAGGACAGCAGGGAGTTAATCCCCTCTTTAATCAGTCCATTCCTGACGGGCGCGTGTGCCAGGACTGGCGGGAAACATGCGGGCTTTGATCTTTGTTTGTACTGTGGAATGTGCTTCCCATCTTCCCTTGCACAGATTTGCGAATAATTATTTTTACAAAATTTGCTTCTCTTATTACTCATTTATTACTTCATGTATATTGTAAATCACAGTTGCATTAAACCATTGTAAATTACTACTACCTAACCAAAACAACTACCTTTTAGCCATTTATTTGAAAATGCGTATCACCAAAGATCAGGTGTGCAATAGCATAGTTCTGTCTTGCCTAAGGCACCAAGCATGTGCTGCTAATACTTGGTACAACACTTTCATTGTACTATCTAACACAAGACCAATGATGGCAACCTAATTATAAACAATTATGCTCAACGTATAAGTCATTTATTAATAATGTTATGCATACATGAAATTCATATTCCAAAGAGGAGAAAAATAAAGATCTATAAATAGCCATGAACATGAAATGACTTTGAATAGGCTATTAGCTCACATACACACACACACACACATATGCAAAATGACCTTGAACAGACTATTAACTTCTGTAAAATCTACATATTTTCAGAGAGTACCTGTAAACTGGAAAGAAAGCAAAATGGAGGAGTTCATGCTGTGATTCTCAAATCAAATTATCACAGCAGATCATATTGTGATTCTCACTATGTAAATTATTTAAGCCTCAAGGGTGGATACATTTTTGCCAGGCTACCAATCCAGTTAGGGCAATCTGGAATGTATGCAGTGATAGTGGCCTCACAGCATTAATAATCTCTCTTCTGATAATGCACATTGTAAGCCAGAGTAACAAAGGGACCTACAAGTTTAAAAATGAAAATAGCTTTTTCCAGGATGTTGTTCTGTTGGAGGCTGAATCAGAACCTCTGTTATTCCTTCTCTGATTCAAGAATCTTAATTTTGTATTGCCCAATGGATATTTTTGTACCTTCCCTTCTAAAGATATTTTCCCATTATATTCCTCGTTTCTTTTCTTTTAAGCTTTTTTCCATATTTGCTGTAAGCAAATTTACCTGACAAAGCAAAGACATTTGAAAAAAATACAACAAACCTCGTGTAAATTAGTAAAGCTCCTATTACTTCAGCAGTGTTTCATCAGCTTAAACAAACTGCTGATCTGCCCCAACAAAGACATTTTGGTTTTAACCTACAACTCTGGGAGTTTCCTTCCTACTGCTCTTCTTTTGCACGTACCAGGTATACCATGCTTAGCAAACAAAACAAAACACAAATGTAATGCGGGATCAGTGGAGACATGAAACTGGCTTTCCACAAAATTAAATTCAAATTCACATAAAAATTAATCCACACCTTCCCAATGCCCGCAAGGCGTTGGCTGTGATGCCGTAACGCTCATTTGCAAATCCTACACAAACCTAGGGTTTATAAAACTTGATGATGTACTTTTCCTGCAGAAAACCACATCACTCCTGCTAGCTACGCTGCATTAAGGCTACCCCTTCAAGCCCTTTCACTAGAGGGGAGGAGGAAAAGAGGCTGCAAACTTTGTCTTCAAACAGAGCCTGCCTGTATCAGAACTTTTTCAGGACATGCTTAAGACTACGCTACCAATTTTGATCAGCATTGGTGTGATACAGCAACAGCTCTTTTCATTCAGTTTTCCTTCTCACAGAGCCAGGAGAGTCCGGGGTCCCCAGTGGGGTTCAGCAGTGTGCCAGCACGACCCCTCTGACTCTTCTGCATGGTGCAATGTCTGCTGCGCAGTCTGGCTCTGCAGAGCTACAGGGCATGCTTTAATCCCAGCACAGAGGTGTAGGTGACTTGCAGCTTTGCCTGTCATCTCCACTGTGCTCCCTCGTGCATCACCATTACGACAGCACAGCTGACCTGGAGCTCTCGCTGCCCGTCCTCTTCAGGCTGTTGGGGTTGCGGATGAGTTTGTCCAGCATGTTGACGATTTGTCCAAATTTAGGCCTGTCACTGCGTTCCTTCTGCCAGCAGTCTAACATCAGCTGATGGAGAGCAATGGGGCAGTCCATTGGGGGTGGCAGCCGATACCCTTCTTCAATGGCTTTAATAACCTACAAATGGCACAATTAGGAAGACATTAGAGAACATCAGACAGTATTCACATCTTCCAGCTGAGTATCATTTATCCTAGGGCAATCCAAAGCATGGAAACAAATCCAGAATTAAGTGAAACCACATGGAAAACTGCACTCAGACTCGGGCAGTTGGTGGTCTCAGAACTGTCATTTCTCCTCGGCAATTCAAAACTAAAAGGGTAGAGCGTCCAAAGCAGACAATCATCCAAAGCAGACAATAGATACAACAGCGCAATGTATCACAAAAGAGTACATGGGATGAGTACATGGGATGCAGGGATGACAAAATTGCCTTGTTAGAATTAAGCAACTATCCTTGTTAGACAGAGGGTTGGAGAAGCAATAGCTCTACAGCAAATCTGTCAGTTTTGGGTGCGATAAGTTGAAGATGGAATTTTCTCCATGATTTTTAGGGTACAGCAGATCATCCCCTCAACCCTATCCTCCTGGTCTAGCTCATCTCTACCAGTAATACAGGCTTTGTAGAGAACCTCTTCTCTGACCATCATATGCTTCGAACCACGAAATGCAGAGATGGGAACACTTCTGTGCAGCTTTATCAAGAAAGTTACAGAAGTCCAGCACAGCAGCAGCTTAAGCATGCATTTTTTTATTTAATAGAAACCAGAAAAACTCAGAAGCTGAAGTCATTTCCAACCCTTCAAAAAGGGCTCCGGAGCTCAGTACTCTGATGGCTTCTTAGCTCTCTTAGGAGAATGACGTGTGACCAGGACTCAATTCTGATATGACAGGGATATGGCCCAGAAGCCTTCAGATCTTAATTAATCAATATGACTTTGCTGGCAGCATTCACCATGAGACTAGAGACAAGGAGTGTACAGAGACTGAATTGCACTAAATTCCCTTGTTCTGGTCTTGTCCAATTAGTGGCTAAAATCCACTGGGAGGACAGGGCAAGGGATATGCTGGCCCTATTAGCAGCTATTCAGTGCCCACAAACAAACTGTCTCTCACTGCTCCAGAAAGTATGAAGATCCTTTTGATTTCTCTCGATTCAACAAACATCGGGAATAATTTGAAATCCACTTCTGCTTTGTTGTGAAAAGCACTGCTCTCACCACCATTAAGGAAAAAAAAAGTAGTATGGCTATGCCATGTACCAAAAAGAGCACGCAAAGACAGTAATACTGGCTTTCACTGTCCTGTTCAAGGCAGCTTTTTGACACGGTCTAGCACCGCACGTTAGCAGTGCGTACCAGCCGAATATGCCAGCTCTGCGTCTGTGGCATTGAGCTCCACTTTGCTATGTAGACATGCCTGATATAACTGAGACACATCTGGTGTTTTATTTTCTTGCTAAGTCTTGATGATTTCCTGTTAGCAAAGGAAGGCAAGATTGGGTGCCAGAAGAGACATTTCACATCAGAAGGAAATTAAAATTATATCCCCTGTTTAGATTAAATGCCATCCGCATCTAGACACTCTTTGAAAATGTTCAGCTCTACATAAGAAAGCAGATGACTTGTAAAATGACTTAACCACTCCCATGACCATATATTCACATTAACATTTTCTTCTTCCTTTATATGTTTGTAAATCCCCTGGGAAATGCATTATGGATAACCTATGCCTCATTTTCACTGGGATTTTTTTTTTCATTTAATAAAAAGTCTATTAGCAAAAGCTCTTATTAGCATCATTATTAAATACTCTTCTGGAATAGCAGCCATTGTGCATGCTCCCTCTTGGAATACACTGAAGTAGTCCAGATGGTACAGTTAAACAGGACATGCATAATTTAAGAATGGTCATTTAGGAAAGCTGCTTTTTAATGTCCTCAGGGGGCAGCTATGCAATTGTCGCAAGGATGCTCTGACTGATAATCAGAATTGGGTTTCATATGTGTTGGTTTAGATATCCTACAAGAAATAAAATCATCTGGAAGAATTACAAGCATAGTGGGGTTTGAAGAATTAACTAATAGGAAGCCCCATTAAATTCAAGTGCTTTTTCTTAAAGACTTTCAATAAAGTTGAGATTTAATATCAACATTCAAATCTTCCCTCTCTTGACAGTATTACAATCTGACGGTTTAAATACACGTTTCCCTTCCCTCCATTCTTCTTTCTTACTTTAGGAAGACATTAGAGAACACCAGACAGTACTCACATATTTTTCATACGATATTTTTCCTAAAATTAAAAAAGAAAAAAAAAAGAAACGAAAAAAGATACATGCACAAATTATAGACCCTAATTTGAGAATCCCCTATTCCCTAACCATAGACCGGACTTGAAGTATTAAAGGAAGTCCTAGCTCCAGACAGGTTCCCTGAGAAAACAGGAATCTACCACCCATGACATCCTTTCAAAAACCTCCAGTAAAAGTCTTACAACCATATACCAGATAACACAGAAACACATCAGCAGACATCTAGGGACAAAGATGAAGGCAGAGGGGAGAAAGGGAGAGAAAAGCAAGAGGCTCAGGAGACTCACATCTTGATTGGACATGTCCCAGTAAGGTCTTTCTCCGTAGGACATCACCTCCCACATGACGATGCCATAGCTCCACACATCACTAGCTGATGTAAATTTACGGTAGGCAATTGCCTCTGGTGCAGTCCACCTGATGGGGATCTTGCCACCCTGTCACAAATAAAAGGAACCACAGACTAGTGAGTCACTGACCCAGTAATGTGCGTGGCTAACACTGATCTACACTGCCATTAAAAATACAAAATGGTTTTCTGCACACAATTCCAAAACCCTTCTTAAAAAGGCATCCACTTTCTCTTTTTCTTGCCATAAAACTGTCAGATCCAACCAGGAGGCAATGCTGCCCATTTGTTTTCTTTAGTCACAAGGAGGCGAACCAGTAAATTGTTAGACGTATTTTTACCAATCCTCTAAGAGATCTCTGCTTAGGGCTATGCTGAAGCATGAGAACAAGACAGGGGTTTTACAATGTATATATTAAAGATTTAGTTGACAAAACAAATAAGTATGTGCTGTTAATTACTATTTCCTTACTTTCCTGTTTGACCTGTTTGGCCTGTTTCAGAAAAATGGGATAATAAACACTTTGCTTTTCAAAAAGGTAAAATAAATAGAAGATAAACTAGGAAGATTTATGAATACTGTGGTGTTTCCCATGGGCAATACCCCAAATCCTACCAGAGATGTGAGAAGGCAAGCAAGCCTCTGGGCTCTCCCAGCCTCTGTGGGAGGAGTTCAACACTAAACCATGGTACAAGGCTGCTTTTGCTACCTGTTGGAGAGAGCTGCCTCTTGCTACAGTACTTCTTTTTAAACAAATAAACACACTCAGGCATCTGATTTGGGCCACTGAGGTCCTGCACTGTTTTAAAAGGAACTCACTCCATCCTGTTTATCTGATTTTGCCTTAGCTGAGTGATCCCAGGCCAAAGATTTCTCCTTTTGTTTAGGCTCACACGCAAGGTGGTTTTAATTGAGTTTTTGGTTTCCTGCAGTTCCATCTGGGGAACGACTTCAGCTGAAGAAATGTTTTAGGGTTTTTTCATTTGCTTTTATGCTTTTTTGATAAAGTTTATTTTGGTAGGGATTTTCTCAGCAATCTTCTAGATAGTTTTGATCCATAACTGAGTGCAGCATGTGCACACTTAATGGTTTATTGTTCTAATATCTCTCTCAAGTGTTTAATATGGACTTGTTCCGAAGCCAAGCGAAATCAAACAGGGTCCTTCTCCTGACTTCTTTGGCCTTTGCATCAGGCCCTTTGTGAATCAGGTTGCAGCACTGTGTGCCTTGTGTGGCTACAGGATACTCTCACTTTAATGAGTTATACTACTAACGGGGAGCAGAACACATCATCCTCTTAAAAAAAGGATGCTTTAAAAATTGTATTCTGTTGCATCATCTCTGATTATGAAAAAGCTCTATTCCTCCTTTCAGACACAGATGCGTGGACATTTTTTAAACGTGGTTGTCATTCTAAAAATTGTCAATAGGCTCTTTTTATTTAGCTGCTTGAGTACAGTGGAGTTCATCCAAATTTTCCTGATTCATTACTGATATCATATGAAGACAATGAACTGTAAAGCAAATGCCATTGATTCCCTGTAGCTTACTCTTAAGAGCAAACATTATACTATATCTCCACTCACTAAATTCAAAGGGAAGCTTTTCAATCATTTCTGTCTTGCCCTTGTGTGTTTGTCTAAACTTTGATTTACCTGAATACAGCTTTTCAGACCACTACTTCTGCTTCTTCCACTTGCCACCCTTAAGAGTGAGAAACACCAAGGCTGGCCAGCATTTAATACTACATGAGTCTATCCTTCCCTGTAATGAACTGTGAATCCATTAAAGGATGTGTTGGGATTAAGCTGCAAAATCCAAGTGCTGCAAACCAGCTCTGCACTAGGGACAACAGATGGAGAATGGCAGATATTTAAAAATGAAGAAAATAAGCAATTAAAAAAGGAGACTATATAAACTCTGACTTTTCTTCTTTTACGTGCATGTTAATTACAGAGGTATTGGTACAAATGCTGGTAATGGTCGGGACGTTGTTTTGTGGCCAGAAGTACTTGCATCAGTACTATTTCACATGCAGCATATTAAAATGGCTTTAGCAAAATTAGTTAACAGCAGAATGCTGAAATATAGATAAAATGGGAAAAAAAAAAATGGGAATGCAGGCCTCACTCTTTTCCCAGCCCAAATTATTTATGTCGAATTTATGACTAGCTTTATGATGGGCAAAAGTGGATTTATCTTTTTTTTGTTTAGTGGCATATCTACACTTGCTGTATCAAATCTCAGTGGGACTAGCCACTTGGAAATCATCATGCATGTCTATAGATATCAGAAGGAATAGAAGCCCAAGCGCTAATTTCTGGCATCAGATTCCTGACACGCACTCTAGCACGCTGAAGGAACCAGAGGAATACAGGGGTCACATCCTCAGAGAAGAAATACTGATGTAGCAATAACACTACATCAATTTATACTAGCTACAGAGTCCAGGCCAATGTTTATTTTTAAGTTGTGATACAGGTTTTCACTTGTGACTGACATTACTTTAAAACAAACTGTCACCTCCCACACAGTCAGACAAAACCAATATGTAGGCAAGGAAATCCACTGTACATTTTCTTTCCCTCCTTACCCGTGTGGTATAAGCTGCTTCAGGGTCGTCTTCCAGGACCCGGGACATGCCGAAGTCAGACACTTTGCAGACCAAGTTGCTGTTGACTAGTATGTTTCGAGCAGCTAGATCCCGATGCACATAACTCATGTCAGACAGATACTTCATTCCTGAACCAATGCCACGAAGCATCCCCACCAACTGGATGACCGTAAATCTGCCATCATTCTTCTGTATAGGAGGAAAGGAAGAAAATCACTGAGCATTAAGCTAAAAGCTACATTACTGTCATTGCTGAAACTGGCGAAGAGCATATCTCTGGATTCCTATCTTCTCTTAAATAAAATGCAACGTTATTTCCTCACTCTTCTAACTAGTGTCTATAATTCACCAGTAAAGTAAGAACCCAGAGGTTCTGTCACAGGTTCCAGTGATGCAGTATCCAGTTTGCAATGAATATTGTTTTAATGAGTCTATAGCTTTGCGATGCTCTCAAAAATGGAGCAAATCAGAACTGTTCCCATTAAACATGCATGATTTAAGACCCTGCTATTTTAAACACTACAGTTATTCTATATTCTTTCACCTTACATTTATTCTGGTTTTCCCTAAGAGCAACACCAGAAAACAGAATTTCTGACATCCAAACAATTTCTTTAAAAATGCTGAATGTTCAGTATCTTTCTGCAAAAAAGAGCCAGAATGAAAACCAGAAAATGTTTCCCAGTATAAAATCTCCTTAGCTTATTATGAAGAAATCACCTACCCTGAGGAAGGCATCCAAGGAGCCATTCTCCATGTACTCAGTTATGATCATTACCGGTTTACCTAGAGTTCGCAGAAAGAAAAACACAATTCCTTGATGAACACCGATGTTAATGGGATAAAAATGGGTTGCACATGATTTTACTGCCAAGACACCTGGCTTACACAATCTAATTTAATTTGAAAAGCACCAAGCTTATGCCTCAGCTGTGGGAAGCAAGAGAAGAAATATTATAGGACAGAAACATTTAAAGGGCCCCATCTGGAAGGTTAATCCTTCGGTTGACTCACTGACAAGGTCTTTAACTAAAGCGGCTCCTGTTCTCTAAGGAATATACGAATTGATAATTGAGAGCTACGAAACGATCTGCTCAAAACTTGACGAAAATCTTTAGTGTAATTAAATTGCTTGCAGACTAGAAAGCCTTCCTCCATCAAAATGGAATTTGTGAATGCTTTGGCCTCTCTGCCTCTTCTGGAAGATCAACACTTTAGGCGAGTGAGAAGCTGTCAGCAGCCACAAGGTATTCCAAGACAACTGGATTCAAGAATGCAAAATACAAGCTGCTTCTCTCAACTTTCTCTGTCCTGAATTTGTATCCCGTGTCTCTCGTTATTTATAAATGAGCCTAAGCCATTTGCCTCATGAAGTCAACCACAGGACAAATGACTCAATGAATTGTGTCACATGTGGGGCATACTGCTTCAGCAGCACTCAGCTTTCCATGCTGCAATACAGAGAACCAAGCTGGGCGATCTGAAGAGAAATGTAATGTAATGTTACTGACACAGGGATGCTTTCTAGGCACCCTCCTGCCTAAACAACAGCAAATACATAAATCATGCTTGATGTTGTCTTTAAGAGCTTTACAAAGTCATACAATGCTGAAATTAAAAACACATACATAGAAGTAACACTAATTATTTTAGAGGGTTAAATCATGCTGGATATCCAGCATTTAGCTATTTGCAGAAAAAGGTCCAGTATCATCTCCATTCTAAACATAAGCTATGGGAGATGTAGAGAAGTTACTTATCAAAGGTCAAATGGCAAAAGCCTGGTCCCAAGGTGAGCATTGTTAAGACCACCTGCAGTCAATGGAGCACCTGATGATCAGCACCAGGCTGGCATGGTAACCCTTCCTCCCAGTTAGGCTTTAGCTACAGGATCTATAGAGTTTCTTCTTAAATAAAAGACAGCGTCCCACAAACACTCTGCTTTTGTACTTCCAGAAGCAGCTCTGAATAAGGGAACATTAAGGCGTAAGAACGGTTCAATGGACATGTCACCTAGACTGTAGATAGCTCCATCCTGTCTTGGCACCGGAGGTATGAGAACTACTCAACTTTTCCTTGCTTCTGTCACCAGCAAGTATGTGCTCCAGAAAAACCAGCTATGACAATTACCCTACCATGAAATGTTGCAGCTTTGAAAGTTTCCCATATCATTTCTACCTCCATGCATTTTTCACCAAGATGCTTCTCTCTTCGTCTGTCAGGGATTTCTGTTTTTGAAGTAACCTTTTTTTTTATTAGAAAACAACATACTATAAGGACTGACTGTACTGAAAACTTTATATTGTTTCACTTAGGACAACATCTATGTGTGATACATCACTTATTTCATCCATCGTTACTTATTTCACCTTTTCAGTCCTAACCTCTCTTCTGCAGGCCTTTTATGATTTCTGCTTCTCCTTCCACTCCCAAATGATACGAAAACTCTTACTGTTTTGATCCCATGAAAACTGGCACACCCAGTGAAATACCAGTCTGGTAGCTGAAACCTTTCTGATTTGCATGAACACAGCAGAGAAGCGATGGTATTGCATAAAGCAACCTGTTCTGGATGAAGGGCTTAGTGACCCTGGCTGAGTACTTGTCCCTTAAGGAAAAGGATATGGTAAAACAGCAGTCTCCCTCTAATTCACTTTTGCAAGCATTCTTCGGTAGAAAGAAAAAACACTTCAAGCAAACGTGCGTATGTCACTGTTTCATTTATCCTTTGCAACTGTGACCGGAACCCTTCCACTGAACAAACACAGCTAAATGAGTTTTAGTTAACCTTCCTCAATCAAAAGATACTATGTCAACGCAGAAAGGAAGACTCAGTGCATTAACATGTAATTTCATTACTCAGGCACTTCTTTAGTAGGGGAGGGGGAACAGAGAGAGGAGAAGTTACCATCAGTAAGTCAATTATTAAAGTACTTGACTAGCAGCCAATAATGTATTCATGGTTTTTTGCTGCCTCCCTCAACCCTGATCTACACCACTATTTATCTCACATTTTAATTTTCAGTTTATTAAATGCATTCATTTATCACAGCATTCAGAAAACCTTTGGCGAAATTGAGATAAATGTCTTCTTAAGTAGCCCTGTTTACCAAACACACCAGCTCTGAGGTAACCTGGCTGGCTTGCTGGAAGCATCATTTACTGCAAGCCAGGCAATGAAATGTTCTCGGGTCAGGCTACCACATCTTCTGTGAACATTTCAAATCATTTTAATTCAGTGGCAACTGCATTATGCAAATGTATACAGCCATTTATAACTGCTAGAGCTGTAATAGCTCAGTGGTTTCCAGCCTCGGTGAGATTCCAACACAAAGATTCCCCTGTCACCTTTCTTTTACAGTGGTGCTAGAAAAACCCCTGTCTGTAGTAAACACTGGCCTGAGCACAACCGCCCTCTCTCTTTGTTACAACAACAAAAAGAGAAAATCAGACCTGCAAAATTTAAACAAAGTATTATCTTTCAATTTCAGTTCTGATGGAGGTCCTCAGTAAACGATGTGCAAAATTAGCCCAAACCCCTATTTTGCCTAGCGGAATTTGTCTTGAAAAGCAAACAGCGACACACTGCATGAGCCATTTTCAGAGAAGGCAGACTAGGAGAGGGAAATACAAATGAGTAAGACTTCCAGAAACACAAGTGGTAGAGTAAGTATCCCAGCAACATTCCAGAGGCACAGGGGTTTTCAGTGGTGTTGATGGCTTTGACAACCCTCTATGGGAGATACTTTGGTCTTCTAGTAGTATTTGATTTTTTAACTTTTCATCTGTATCTAATTTTAATTCCTTACACTATTTGTACCCTGCATTCATGTTCATCCTGCACACCATCAGCTACAGAAGGTAAGCATCACAAACTCCACCCTTTAGCAGCTCTCAAGATCACTGCCTGTTTTCTTTGCTGCCCTGAGCATGAGCCCCTACATCCAAAGGGTGTTTTAGGATTAGCGATCAGTGCCAGGCTTTGCCAACACGCTACCTTGGGCAGTCAGAGTAGGGACAACACCTACACCATAGCAGTGGCCCCTTATCAAGCCATACCCAAGCCTGTCTGTCTCACAGGTGTATTTTCAGTTCTCGCTCAGAAATAGCACGCAATGAACACTGTCATGCTCTTTCTGAAGCAGGGTACATGGCACAATGGTAACAGACTTAAAAAACACCCAAACCAAACAAGCAAAATAACCGGCCGGGTAAATTCTGCAGTGTGAAATTATCACACCTGTAAATCACAGAAAACAAATACACAAGTTTCAGACTAAAATAGTCTACTTCATTTCAAAGGCTTGCTCCTTACATCTGTGCTTTGTACCTTAAACATACGACTCTGTAGTTTTGTTTTGGTATTTTTCCCCCAACCATTTTAAATTCTTTGCTCACCATCTGCTTTTGCCTATCCTGTAACAATCAGCTCAGTCTAGCAAAGATGTGAAAGATGCCTGCTTGGCATACCAAGAAGGGGAAAAAAAAAGCCAATCCCTGCAGTATTAATTCCCCCTACAAAATCTTGTACAAGCTGCCTACAGATAGAGTATCAGTTGAAACCATAAACCCATTTATAGCTGACAACAAGATTAATGACTTGTCCTGCACTGATTTCCTCCTATTAGCTATCAGTGGATCTGTTCCATCTGTCATTTCACAGGAAAGAGGGTAAAAAGAAAAAAAAAAAAACAGCCACACCACCACAGACTTAATTTCTCAGTGACTTACAAATTGGCCTTGTCATGAAAATGACCTACTTACATTTAGTAACTACACCTTCCAAGTGGATGATATTGGGGTGGTCAAATTGTCCCATGATGCTGGCCTCACTCAGGAAGTCTCTCCTTTGTTTATCAGTGTAACCAGCTTTCAGAGTCTTGATAGCAACACAGATCTCTCTTTTTCCTGGTACTTTGAGACGTCCACTGCATACTTCACCAAATTCCCCTTAAGGAAAAAGGCACAAGAATCCATGGTCATGAACACGAAGCACAGACTTGTTTTGTCAAACTGTTATGTCAGTTCATTTGGGAGAACTGTCATACAAAAATCATAGGATCCCATGTTTCCTAAAAGCAAATTCAAAACTATATTTACAGAAAAAAATGCAGAAGTTCTGGCACTTACCCACACCAATAACTTTTTCAATCTTTATGCAGGAGGCATCAATTTCTTTGGCAAATTCCCTCACAGCTTGGTTCGGATCCTCATATGTAAAAGGATCCACATATGTTCTAACACCTGCAAGGCAGAAATGTTTTATTTGAAATCACTGATCTACATGCTGCTGAACACAGAGCATATGAGACTGAAGCCTTAATGATATACAACAGCAAAGAGAGTATACAATAAAAATGTACTGTAAGCCAGGAATGACTGATGAAGACAGGACTTAATGGATTTTTCTCCCCGATGTGATTTTTTTTTTTATGTAAACATTTAATGTTTCCCAATATTGATGTAAAGAATCAGGTTTTTGCCAATAAATGAGCTTCACAAATCACTGCCATCACTAACAGGCCAATAGCCTGTCTATGGACTTGTGAGAATAAAACACATCACATTCCCTTTTGGGAGCCAAGAAATTGTGACCTCAGGTCCTAGATTTGGTACCTGGATGACTGAGATGGAAGCAACAGTAGGATTCAGCCCTGGAAAAAAGGTAGCAAAGTTGACATTTCCTTTCCTGCAGGATTGACTCTGGCCCATCCAGAAACTGCCTTAGCAGAGTACTGTGGGGAAAAATCATGCCTAGATACCACTAGCCAAGAACAGATATCTTTCAGTGGAACGGAACAACAGAAAAACTTGATGAACCTTTCTCCTGTCTCTTCCAAAATTTTTACCCAGATACTTCTATTTTCCCTGTTACTAAAGTGCATAGTTTTGAAAAAGGATGTTTGCAAGAGAGGAAAATGGAGACATATTCATCTGAAGAGGAATGTCTTCTGTTATTTCTGAAGCATTAAAACATGGTACATGTTTTATGAACCAAATCAAAACACTCAAGCACCACTGCCTCATACCTTGGTTCAAATGTTTCTCCTCATCAGCCTCTTGCTTAGCCTTACTGTACTTACTGCGCCTGTCAGAACAAAAAAAGAGCATTACAGTTCAAAGTAAGTATCTTTCTTTGAGACAAGCTCAGTCTTGACCTGCTCAGACTTGAGCTGTTTGCACCTGCCACGACCTGTGCTCTGCAGCAATCCAACCCTACAACAGCCCACTACACAACATACACTTACCAGCAGCGTAGGAGACTCCTCTGCTCAAAGTGCTCTAAGTGTTATTTGCATCAACAAAGCATCAAGGGAAACACAAATCTCCATATTTGCATCTCAGCATTTAAAGAAAGAAAAGAAAGCTTGCGCTTTGGCTACGTTTTCTTCAAACGTGCATTTGCAATTCTGTGCAAAAAGCGGTCAAATTGCTTTTTAGCCCTATCCTATATGGATTTAAAAGCTACAACAGAAGCGTTTTGGTAGACTGATTTTCAGACATAATTAGGCAAATACCAATACCAACACACCTATCTAACTGCAGATTTAGAACTGGAAACAGTCTATTAGCAGAGAAATCTGGATGGCAGCAAAAAATATCCCGTGGCTATCAAAAATGCAGGTTCCAAGGATTTTGTTTATTCTTTTAATCACCGTATAATTGAAGGGGGCGAAGAGCTCCTGATGGCAGAGCTCCTTTACTAACCCTCTGAGTTGGAGACAATATTGTAGTATAGTATGTTCATTGTATAGATTACTATTTCTACACCTGCACAGATGACACTGTATCCACTTATGTATTTGAAGTTCCCTAGAATCTAATGGTAAGCAGATGTAGAGACTTGATTTGGGCTTCTACCCATCATTCACTGAAAGTTCAGAACCAGATGTAAGAACAGACATTGAAAGACGAGGGCTTATCGTTGCTTACTCCACAGTTTGTCTGTTCCTGTGGAAGCCCAAGTCTCCCAGTGTGTCAGACCCAGGTTAGCTAACTGGCAAGTGTCTGGGCTGGTGTGAAGAAGAGGGAAGGAAGAAGTAGAAATCAAGCCTGGAGAACAGGATGCAAGAAAGGCACTGCCTGCGATGTGCAGTCCGCTGTCTGGAATGGGGCAGGAGACGACCAGGCCTGCCATGGACACTGTGGTGAGACTGGGTTAAAGGTCTGAAAATGGTGAATGGGTAGAGGAAGAAAACGGGAGTGAGTGAGAGAAAAAACCTGTTGGGAGACGTGAGTTAAAAGGTGTCAAAATCTTGCAGATAACAGGAAGGAAACATGTGACAGAGCCTGGCTTGCAGCAAATCTTCCTGAGTCTCACCATTCTCCTCCCATCAGCAAAACCCTGCTGCCTATTAGCAGAAAGCCTCTCCCTTCCCACCCTGCACCTGGCCTGAGGGGAATGGCAGCTTCCCATCTTTGTCAGCTGAAAGGACATTTCCCAGCCTTTGTCTTTAGAG
>Ga0181612_154403_pt1 | contig 18665 bp, 4 predicted proteins | sample HoacroProtozoa21_FD_119630 | JGI IMG/M metagenome (GOLD analysis project Ga0181612, IMG submission 119630) | Hoatzin crop microbial communities from Cojedes, Venezuel. Combined Assembly of Gp0051906, Gp0051904, Gp0051908
ATATTCAAACCCCGCCTGGACAAGGTCCTGTGCAACCTGCTCTAGGTGACCCTGTTTTGGCAGGGGGGGTGGCCTAGATGACCCACAGAGGTCCCTTCCAACCCCTATACTTCTATGATTCTGTGAACTTAAAACTGCCTAAACTGTCTGTAAGCACGTCGCAATGGAGATGATGCATCTGAACAGAAACAGCCAAGGGGGGGGAATCATTCCTCCTAAAACGTCACATTTTTAAACAAATATACAGTGGCAGTATTCGCTTGGACAAGGTTCTCAGTAATACGTGACATCTGAAGTGAAGATAGGCTGATAATATTCACAGACCTGATCAAAAGCTATGGAAGTGGTGTATCCAGATGACAACTGCTATGATTCATGCAAAAAGATCATAGAGGTAATCATCCATTTGAGAAAAAAATCCAGCTGCAAAGAATCCTAAGCTCATCTTAAAACACAAAACTTCAAAAAATATTTATTTCCTAGTTTTTCCATGTTCTGCATAATAGCATTTAGATATTTTATAGAATGCTATCTTTTCAAAAGAATTTTGAACCACAGCCTATATTCCTGTAGAAACAAATGGTGAATGGAAATAGATATAGCATAGTACAGAGTAAAAGCCTTTTCGTAGCTTATCATGGATAAGTGATACATACGCAGCAGTACTATTTTTACTCTGGAAAGAAATATCAATTTCATTGCTTGAAGGTCTTATCAGAAGTTTTGTTTTATGAAAACTAAATACCTGTTTGGGCAATCTGCACCACTAATACATGTTTTCATCAGAGATCTCTTGCCTCTCTGTGCTTTCAGCTTAGGATAATGGTTTACACAATACTTTTATTTATTGCCAATAACACTACACAAAAAATATATTGTTTACACAACGTTTTCATATTTCCTGGAAATAGCCAGTATTTTTGGAATAGACAGGCCAACTCCTGCTTGTTTTACACTTGAGCAAAAGAAAATTCTACATGCATTTCTTTTGGGTTTCACTTCTAGCAAGCTAAGTAATCTGAAAGACCTGTTGGGATTTGACTCACAGCTGACTGAAAACTTACTCCAGAGCCACAGAATTATGCTCTCATTTTTCATCCACTACAATGTCTTCTACCATTTAATGGACAGTCTTCAACAAAAACACTTGTAACTGCAGAAAGTTCAGCCAAGAAGCAATTAGCAATCCCTCCTCAGCTCTAGCCCAAACAATGTCCTTGTAATTGTAGAAGAGACAAAGACTAAGGTTAACAAACTAAAGCCACCACTAAACAGCAGCATTTATTCCACCAGTAATTCTTACGGATAAACAGAGATTTTATCAGATTATCATCATTATTTCATTTCTGAAAATGCTGTGCCCTCAGATCCAGAGTTCACTTTGTTTCATTGCTAGTCACAACACAAGGGCTCACCTAGAACCAGAAACAAGTTAAAGACTGGTTATTTGTTTAAGCACTGACAAAAACTTTGGTAGGCTTGCTTTGGGTAGGTTTAGGTCTTGAGTATAGGATACGAAAGTGATGAGACTAAAACTTCTATCTAAAACTTCTATCTGTTTTGTGCCATGAGACCATTTGCAGCAGGAGTGACACCCACCTCCCCTTACTCACCATCCATCTGCAGTGTAAAATCAAATTACTCCTCTGCTTTGCACATCAGGGCCTGTGCTTCAGTAACAGCCCTCACATTTCAGCCCCGGCAGTAAGCAGGGCTACCTTGCAGGAGTTTGTTACTTTCGGGGAGCACTGATTGGAACTGGTCATGAAACAGCCACAACAGCAGTACAGAAGCTTCACCAAGCTTAAGGACATAGATCTTTATAGTCTGGGACTATGGCCTGGAAGTCCTTCACTTTTTACTCTTCTGTTACCAACAGAGGATGCATTTTACTTATGCCTGTAATTTCACAAAGCAGTTTTATTTGTAAGTCTTGTGTTGTTTGAAAAAAGGCAATAAGAACTATAGTGAATCAATTGAGAAGAAAGCTTAATCCAAGGTATTTAATTTCTATGTTTATTTCTCTTAACGCTGTTCATAAATTCCTTTTCTTCCAACGACTATGCTGTCCTTTGACAATTTATTAAAAGATAGTCTTTTCCCATACATACACCTTAGATAATATATCATATCCCAACCATCATGTTTGAGATCCAGATGCGTGAGTTCTCAAGTACCTCAAGTCTATAGTTTTGCTTCAAATTTACCCTTTGATTGTAAAACTAATTAAAATAAATTGATTCCACATAAATAAGTCTGCAATATGAATTTTCTGCTATCAAATATAAACTGTTTACTCTTGTAGTTTATCTCCAACTGTTATAACTATGACTTGTTCCTTCAGTCTCATTTAATACCCCAGACCTACACTTCATTATAATCTTTCTGCTGTTTCCTTAGTCATCATCAGCATTTGTGACATCTGACATTGAATCCTACACAGTAGAAGAAAAGAAAAGGATGCCATCAGCTTTTTTTTTTCAGAATTATCAGATAACCTATAATCCTGAGAAAGTAACAAGACGTGCAATACATTTTAGCAAGCATTTAGTGAAACATTTAGTTTTCTCTAACACTGATACAAAGCCTATTTACATTGAAAAGAAAACGTTCATCCTAATCAGGGGCCCAGATTAACACCCTGAATATGATTTAAATATTTTGAATAGGAGATCTGTTTAAAGTGAAGTTCCATATATAAACAGATTTAAACCATTCCATACAGTTTGATTTAAATGTCTGCACTCTTTGCAGCATCACCAGGAAGTCCCAAGATGGACAGAAAGAATTATTCCCAGTTATTATCTAGTCTCTTTTCCATCTAGTTTTGAAAGACAGATGAACTAGGAAACTGCACAGTCTACAGTTTAGAACTCTCAAATTCTTTCATTCACCTATTTTCCCCTTCTCCTAATGAGCTGTAGAACAATGTTCAGCCACTATTTATTCATACTCACTAGAGTGTTGGTTTGATGAAAAAAATGATTGTTTTTATTCCTTCTTCAGCAGTCTTTCCTTACAAATGCTGACCTCAAAACTAGCCTCATGGGGATACAAACACTCTCGCGAATAAAGATTATTAAAGTCCCCAATGGAGGCCTGACCTGAGATGGCAGGTGGTCAATACTTGCTAGTATATTCTGTCAGTGGAAGGAATATAATAGTATGGTCCATCTACCTTTATGGCATTTCGAGATATATTTACGTAAAACCTTTAAATTGAAAAGGTTTCCTGAGGAATTTTAAAGCATCTGAACTACTTCTATTGTTTGAAGTTTTTTTGTTTTGTTTTGTGTGTTTTGTTTTTTTTAAAGAGAATGGGGGTCACTAGCAGACAGCAACTTCAGGGTGGTTTTTTTTAAGCTTCCTTGTACACTGATAACAGAAGGACACTGTCAAACGTGAATATCGCCCAGGTGAAACTCAAACCTGTAGTTCCATCTGTGCATTTCTGCCTTCAGACAGACTGCAGAGCTCTGACATGTCAGCTGAATTGTCACAGTAAAAATCAGCGTAAAACACATTTCAAGAAATAGAACTCTTCTCTAATCTAAAGCTGTCCACTTGAATTTTCACAAAACTTAATGACCATACATTAGCACATACTACCTTCCTTTAATCACTACTTTATATTATATTAAATTTGCAGTAAGTAAATGCATTTGGGTTCTTCTGAGTTGAAGATGGGACTATGTAATGTAAGTGAAATTACTTAATAGCTGCTTTCAAATCATACATTGCAGATTACTTTCTCCACAGGAAAAAAAAAATGCAAACCAAATTACTTCATTTAATATCAGTTCCTACCGTGATTATAGTTTTTTAATTTATAGTGCAATACTTTCTATTCCAGAATTTTCATCTCAAACAAATGGTTCTGTAAAATACTTTGTTCCTCCCTTTAGCAATGTCATTGTTCATTTCATTTGTAACTCCCGTTATCCTGCTTTTGGAGGTAAATTGTCAGTGAATTCAGTCACTTGTGGCATGTAATATCACAGTTTAGTCTAATGCAGAAAACTGAAAAATGGGGAAAAAACCTCATGGTGAATAATTATTACTATTACAAAATCTCACTGTTCAATAAGGCTTTATAATAAATGAACACCTAGTGAGAAACAGTTGAGTTTTTTTTTTCTGGAATTTTCTGTAAGCAGTACTACGAGAAGTGAAGGATAAAAATGTAAAAGTTATTGCTACAGCACTTGATGTAATATGACAATCTATAAAGCAACAGCTGTTTGACCCTTCTCTCAGAAACTCCGTAAAGGTTAGTCTATCGAATCAAGTGCACATCATCATCTTATCTCCCAATTTCTACCGCTGCACCACAGATCCCATGTGTTCTCTGTGAGACTGTGATAATTGCTTAGAGATAGCCAGCAGAGGCTGACAGTTTGCAGAATTCAGAGTAGCAGCATTTCCTTCTAAAAGGCATTTTTCCCTTGTTGAATATGGTACAGAAAACAGGTAGTATCATCTACACCAGTGACATATACTGGCCAGGCTGTCCATTCAGGATGGTCACTAGTGTCCTGCTCAAAACAAAAATGATACTGAACTACATTTTATTGTTTATATATCTTATTTATTGTTAGTAAAAGCAATCCTTTGCTTTTTTTTGTCAAATGTTTCTCCCACCAAAGTTTCACTCCTTTATTTTTGCTGCAAATCATAGTTCCCTTTGAACAGGAAAAGTCATCCAGAGGCAGAATGAGCTGAGCTACCACAGGTACGTGGTGACAGCACTGTGCATTAACACACTACTGTGTTCACTGAGCAACCTAAGAGGATCCTACAGTCCCTGGGAAAGCACCACTGTTACCAAAAGTAATGTCGTTGTTACTACCTAATCTTGCTAGCAAAATATTGCTACATTAAATATCTGTTTAAGGATCTAATTTCATTCCAACATGGGGCTTATCAATTTTATATTAGTGATTTAGCCCATTTTTCCTGCAACAAAGTGAACAAGAAGCCTTAAGTATTGCCTAAATTGCCTGGAAGAATGCATGTAAAACACACATTCAGATGGCAAAAACACTATGTTACATGTTTAATCATATATACAGGAGGGAACAGTAGACCTACGGGAAAAAACCCACATTGATACAAAGTTCAGGAATGCTATTTACTTACACATACACAAGTTTTCAGCTGATCTAAAATGACTTTGATAGTTTTTGAAATATTTTTCTTTGAAGACTATAAACAGTTTTGTACGCTTTCCACTATTTCTATGATTCTGTATTCTGCACTTCACAACAAAGTACAGAGGAAACTCCATGTGAAATATTAAACCCCTAAAAATTCTCGTTACTCGAATTCCATTGAGTTGACAGCAAAGGTTTTCAAAACAGCCTCAAACCACCAGTGAAAGTTTTTGTTTTATCAAAGTTTTTCTATTTGCTTTTTTAATATTGACTGAGGACTCCAACCCCTTGCCCCCCTGCCCGTCTTCCCCTTCTCACGGTCCTCAAAAGAAACTCTTGCACTCCCCACCTGGGAATAAGCACCACACAACTCTCAATTCTGTCTTACAATGCAGAAAAGTCCCCTGATTTGACTAAGCAGTTGTACCCAGGAACAAAAATGGTTTTGCTTGTGCACTGTAGGTTATAAAAGAAACAGCAGTTATATTATCACCCCTCTATTGCTCATAGTTATTATTTATGTACGTTTTATTTACTTGCACAAACAATCACAGATATTTACATCTTTCATGGATACTTAGACAAGAGTACAAGTAGAAAAATATTGCTACAAAATATGGGGCTACAGCTTTTATCAAGTGCTTACAAGGCTTAACGACTTTGCGTACAACCACCTGATGAGGCTGCAATCGACTGAGTAAGCAAATTGTATCTGCTGGGTAGAACATCAACTACTACTGAAAAATACTCCAAAACTCAACCTTACACCACAGTGTTCAACAGTAAAGAAAAGATTTGAACTGGCTGTTGAAAAGCAGTACTAGTGATCTTCCTAGTGTGATTTAAACTTATAGAGATATAAAATAAAGGTTTTTTTTCAAGGCTCCCAGACCACAAATGTCACCCATGATGCAATTAGGGACAGAACAGTGTTCTGGATGGTACCTGCTATACCCCTAGACTCTCCGTGAAGGAGCTAAGCGTGCCTGGTGTGTGTGTGGACGGTTGGTTAACCACGAAGGCCTAAGGTTCCTCTCAGTGATGGCACCGAAGAGGATCTTGTTCCACTTCATCACCCTGACAACTAAACATCAATTTCAATTACCTTTTGTCTTTTCTTATTTCACATGAATCATTTATTTAGAGATGGGGTATTTTTTCTTTCTATCTAGTGATATCAATTGCAGTCTAAATATAGCTGTATTTGAACAAGATTTAATTTTATAACTAAAGTCCCATATAACATAATAAATCATGTAATAATAAGCACTATATCGGATAATATTATTATTCTCATTAATGCTAACAAAACCCATCAGTAGAAAGGGACCATGTTACTGATAACACAGTATCTTTTATAGGGTAGTGACGTGTTACACTGGGAAAAAATTCCTCAATCCCTATCTTTCACTTTCAGATTACTTTTGTTTAAAAGATGCTGTGCTGCAGTACAGCTTCATACAGTGTAAAGCTCCTTAATTCAGACACTGTGATGTGCTTTTTACAGCAGATGTCTGAAATTCCTTTGCCGTGCTTCAGCTCTGCAGCAGACATCTGAAAGGAGGCAAACTCATTACAGGAACCCTAGGGACATCTTAAAGAGATACGGATCTCAAACACAGTTTTCTTAGGCATCATAGAGAAGTGAAGATGCTCATACACACACCTAGAAGCAACATTTTATGCATGTTTGAGAAACAGATATCACTGGCAGAGGTATATTCATGAATTAATAGCAAGTTAGGGCATTAACAAGCATTAGAATCCTAAGTGCTTTTCAAAAGTCACCTATGCACTACACAGGCAAATCTTTATTGCACACAGGCCCATGCTAGCCATCATTTTTACTATACAGTTATAACAAAATTTATTGAAGATTGTCTTGCAGGACAGTGGTAAAACTGGGTTTTCTCTCTAGTATAAAAATTTGGTATGTCAGGTACAAAATAAATGTGTGGATTCATTTTAGACTGGAAAAACAGTGTAAATGCAATTTAAACAAACTGAGCAAATAGCAGAAAACCATTATCAGGCAGAGTAATTTCATTTTCAAAATGAACATGACAATACACACCGTACTACAAAATTTGTTTCTGATGACTTCTGGTTTTCTCAAGCTCACTTAAGCTTTAAATTAATTTTAAGTGTAATGCAAATAAGAAAGAATATTAAGTTTTCAATTTTTTTAGACATTATAGAAGCAAATTTTGTCAAAAGACTTAGCCCCATATTTACTTAATTTTCATTTGGAGAATATACACAAAACATACAATCTACTACATTCATTACTACAACAGGCTAAGTTAATTTCTCTGGAATTCAATTACAAAGAACTTATTTGAGCAACTTCATATTTGACAAGCTACAAATAATTTCAGTTAATGAGGCAGTTTTATAAATTAGTCTTATGCCACATTTTGCTTTTGTAAGATCACCTTCTGTCTAAGCATTTTTACTAAGCTCATTATGAGTACGGTATCCCAGGACCTATTTTAGAAAGCTCTTCTTGCAAGCAATGTAATTTTACTCAGTTGCTCAGAATGATAAGAATACGCACTTTTAAAATAGGAATGATTATGATTTGCTTGAGAACTAGCAGAGCATAGCAGCTCAGAACCTAATCTAAACCCATATTCTCTACATTCACTTCAGGGTACTCCAAGTTTGTACCAATTACAAAGTTGTGGATTACTGAATCTTAACAAGAGTTAGCTGGATCCAGCCTCGGGAATCACGGCATTTGGAAGACTTCACATGCATTTTGTGCTTATTTTGGAAGATACTGAAGTGCACTGCAGAGGCTAGTTGCTCTAGATTCTCAGGATTTCAGAACTGACCTAATTATTCCCTCTAAAATCAATACAAGATTTACTATTGACTTCTAAGAACAGAGAGCTAAACTAGTGATAAGTAATTTTGAATCTGCCCTTTCAGAAACAATATGAATTTACTGTTTGCTTCCTTCAGAGAGGGGCAGATAGTGCCAGGCCAAATTTTAACATCCTTATCTGGACTTTATCTATTTTCCGCTCGAGTTATACTTAAACTTTCCAGCTTAAGTATAACCGGAATATAATCAACGAATTAATTAAGGATCTGGGGATCTGACCCCCGACTGAAGAAACAGAAGAAAAGGCATTACTTTGCTGTTTAGAAGACTTCAGTTTCAGTAATATAATTTTCAGCATGCCTAGGCTACAGAGGGAAACCCAGCACGTTTCACAAAGTGTCCAAAGAAACATCAGATAATTTAAAATCCTTTGTCTATTAGGCTTATATCCCCTTAGGGGTAAAATGCCCTATGGAAAGTAGAGGTATTTTTATAACTGAAAAATAACAACCAAAAACATAGAGATGGGAATTTATCAGGATAGAAAGAGCCTTTCACAGGTTCAAATGCTGGAATCTACAAAATTCGGTCTAAAAATAGATATCCTTTCAGTGCTATTAGTAGATGAATTCCTTTTTCTTAGAGCTGCTAAATATACATACGGAACAGTGTAAATGTCTAGGAAACTGTAATTAAAGCGGACATTTAAAGTCAAAGCCATTAGGCCCTGAGAACTCTTGTTTCTTTCTCAATAGAAATCACTGAGCACTCAAGAAGTCTGGATAAGGCAACTGTGAGGTTAAAATGTAGATGGAGAAAACAGGGCTGCTGGGTAGAATGATGGAAATAGAGTGAATATCAGAAGTAATGCATACTGTGGCTATTATCGCTCTGTATATGATAAAGTACACACTAGATTATAATTAGCTGGTTTTGTGTTTAATGTATTTATAGTTTCAGTTGGTTGGGGATGAGCATAGTGTAAGCTCTTCTGTACATGAAAAGGAATGAATGTATTGATTTCAATAGCTGAGCTATTAAACATAATTTTGTGATTTTACTAACTCATTGATTCTAATTTTATGGCTGTGAAATATTTAGTGTTTGTGTTTTAACACTTTTTTTTTAATGTGAAAAAGTCACTATATCTGAAGGTACCATATATTACCACTATGAAATGCTTATTTCACGCACCTTGAATCTAAGAGTGCACCAAAGAGCAGCTGAGTGCCCCCTTTTCATCACGGGCAGTATACAGCATTACACAGTGCTGACAAGACTACAGGAAAATAGTCTCAAAATTCTGAATAGTTACATGTTACAAAATGTTTTTCTGTTTCATTTTGGGGGTTGGAGGGGGTCTTTCATTTTTTTGTTTGTTTGTTTTCCACTGCCTTTGTTATTCAGACAGACTGATGCTGTTTTGAGCAGAATTCTTCTTCCAGAGCTGCAGACAAATATGCATTATAATGGTTGGCCTCTTGTGTGTAGTGGCTTCAGGGACTGCCTATTGATTTCATAGCTGTACATACAGATCTCAGCCTTTTACGTGGCCCTGAGAAGACTTCCTTATTAGAAGCTGTTCAGGTGGAATTTTCTTTTTAAGGACAGCAATCCATGCATGATGTCTGGAGACAGCTGGTCTTCAGAAATTTCTCTGCTCACTTATCATCAAACTGCCTTTTATGGATCAGCGGTAAAGTATAAAGGAAGATCAAACATAAAATGACTGATGGTACAGTTCAGGGGTGAAAATAACCACAAAGGATCACCTACCATCTCTGTGGAGGTCCACACTTTACTGCAGGCCATATTCTGCTGTTCTTTAGCAGTACTTAGCAGAGGAAGAGTAGCAATATCTATCCTCAGATGAAGGAACAATACTAAGCTGCCTTTCAGTAGAACTGGAAGGTCAATGCTAACTGGGATAACTGTTCGTTTCAACCACTAAAGGACAGACATCCTGCCTGTCAAGGGTGGGTATTTAATTCATCCTATAGCAAATTAATCTTGTTATACAAGGAAGTGGGCTAGCAGGCGTTAGTGAACCATAACATTTCTGCACTCTGCATGTAAAATAACTCGCTCAACAGAAGCCTGTAAAGCAGAATGGTTAACAGCCACACAGCCTGCACCGAGCAGACTACCAAGGTTTCTACCTTGCAGTATAGTTAGGAGTACATGTTTCCCTGAAGGAACCTCTGGGAGAAAGCAGCCTATCTGCATTCAAGGCCTTAAAACACCCAATCTTAAGGGGATACAATAGCAACGTGCCCGCTTACCTGGAAACCTCAAGCGGTCACTGTATCTTTAAGAGGAGACTTGTACTGGGCATTTAGGTGGTATCAAGTGTCCCAAATTCACACTGAAATTTATATATCAAGGCAATCTTCAACTATACTGTCTTCTTAAGCATCAGACCATGGAAGGAACCAAAGTCATATCTTTAATTAGGTGTGACTGACCTACAGCTGAAAACTTGCTGTATTTTCACTTGTCCACTAGGTCACTATTTTATCAGTTACGTGCCATTCTGTGAGCAATTTTTTAGTTCTATGGTATGACATCTGCAAAATATAAGTGGTTTGAGAGTCTTTCTATTACCTGAAATGAAGTAGGAAAAAAGAAAAGAGTTCACTAACTCAAGACTTGCAAAAATGCAGGGGGAGTAATACTGGAGGGTGGAAGAGGTGACCAGGGAAGATTGCACAAAACCCTCAATTTTAGCACTCTCTAAGTTCTGGGAGCTTTACCTTGAAATAATTCTTTAACATAATATTTTCTATGAAGCACTACATAATACATTAGTCCGTTAACACTAAATGTACCACGCAATTCATAATAATGTTAATAAAATAAAAATTAATCACCACCACCACCAGTTGTGTCTGACAGCACACGATTTAAATCTTGGCTGTCCCATGGAGCATTCTAAGCAGAAAGCATGAAATATGTAAATGAGATAATTAGTCTGGAGATGAGACAATTGATGCAGATGTACATCTATGCATGAAGATTCTGGGGATAAGCAAAAGGCCAAGTACGTTTCCTTAAGCCTCTGAGAGCTGTGCTACAGATTTATTAGGAAGGAAGAAGATTTCAAAACAACTACTTCATTGCAAACCAATTAAAATTTGAATTATACTGTCTTAAGAATTGAAAAGCTGTCAAATCTACAGATAATTCCTCAGACCTTAATGCTACAATACATGCACAATCTGTTTTCTTGTTTGCATGAAATAACACATAACACAATGTGCTATGAGATAATACAGCACATACATATCAAAATAAGTTTAATACAGCCAAATTTTGTCTTTAAAATCTAGTTCTATCTAATGTGCTTATATGTATTCTGTTCTTTATGCGTGGATTGTAAACTGGATCAATTTGTCTTGTAACAGTAAACAGACTGAAAGCATAACAACGTGAAATTAGAGCTCCTAAATGGTGGAACTGGACTATTATTACTGCAAACATGGGGTCTGGATTTCTCTTGTTATGTGCTTCATATCAACTTAATTATGTTGCCACTGAAGTTACTGATTTTCGTTAGGGTTCAGTCTTCAGCAGCCACTCTAGCCTTGTGCTAGAGATCTTGCAGGGCAGGTACATCCACACTAGCTGTAGATCTGCATAGAGAGCACGTATGATTGGGGATTCTGGGGAACAAAGATATTTCTACAAAATTAAAATTTATTTTTACTCCACAGACTATACTTCGCCTCAAACCCAGGTTTTAGGTCAGTGTTTGCTGTGTGGCCTATCGTAAAATACGGAAGCTTTCCTTTTTCCAACTATTTTACCAGTATTCAGAACACTCGATGAAAGTGTGTATCCTGCCGTGCCTCAAGACCAGTGAGAGATTAGTGCTTTCTGAATTGAAGGGCTTTTGGTTTTCACTGTTGTTAGTCCTCAGCAAGACAGATTTAGAAGTTTCATTCAGTGATATTTGTTGTGCCATATGTACACCTTTACAGATCAGCTACAATCTGCTCCATTATCTTGATACACATATTTTGTACATTTGAAATATTAGTCCAAAACTTCAGCTGGCATAAATCAATATAAATCACATAATAACTGACAGAGGGACCTCTGTGCTTGTGCAATGAATGTTTTTGTTGGATTATTGTAAATACAGGAATTACAGAACAAGTAGAGTACAGAAGAGAAGTATGAACTGTATAAATGATGCCATTGATCTTTTAAAAGAGTAAAAAGGGAAATAATGGGAGATAAGAGTGTGAAGCTAGAGCTTGACCACTACATTTGCTAGAGAAGCAACTAGTAAATTCATTCAGTAACCCACAGTAAATACTACAGGGCTACAGATAATGCAGCGGGCGTAGGAAACAGGTCAGTAAGCAGCAGATCAGTATTTCACTGGGAGTGTACAAGATTGTCAGCAAATGTGCCCTCCTATTACTCAGGGTTGGTTCATTTTCTACTGCATTCATGACAGAAATCTTCAGCAGTGTAATGCAGTCTCATGAATGCATCATTAAGTTCTGCAGGTGCATCTGGAAAAGCATGGTAGAACTGCTTTACAAGAAATATAGACAATTAATTTCAATGTTGTTAGACCATTTGGTGTCACTCAGAGTTATACTATAAAGAATTTTAAAACTATACTGCTCTTTTAAGCTATCATTACGCGTATGCAACCCTTTTGTCATCATTTGGAAATCTGAAATAGATTCATGAAAGAAGAATTAAGGTTAAGAAAAAATATAAAAAACAAAAAATAGAATTACCGAGTTAGAAACTTCCACAGTTTTTAAATGTGCATCCTTCTGTGATTATCTGACCACAGCGAGCTGAAGATTGTATAGATCATCACCATTCACAGTTATGAATAATGACAAAGATTTGAATAGTCAGTTCTTCCACAGAAAAGCTCAGCTCAAAAGAAACCTTCATTGAGGAACTTTCTCCACTTAATTAAACAAAAGGTTGTTTTTCAAGTTCTTGGAAACAATCAGTGCCTACTGTTCTCATTCTTCGGAGAAAATATTTAGTCAGCAATATTCAGCAGCACCAACTGTGCTCCCAAATGCTCCCTATCTTAGTAGAGTCTTTTTAATCACAGGAGACGTATTTCTGTAATATACTTTGATCTGGAAAGCATCACTGAGCTAAGATTTGAGGAATTATTTTTTCTCATTTTCCTTTTATTTTTCCCTAGCTCTTGTGAAGTGCTTCACCCCATCGTTGGCAATTTCCATTTGCTTGCATTTTCCTATTCCCTTTCTCTGCTTGCTTTGTCAAGGGATACTGGTCCTTCTATTACATCAGAGGTTGTTTCCTCTAAAAATAAAATCTGAGATGGATTAAGAACACAAACCAGAATTGTTCTTGTGAATTTTGGCTTTCTTTATAATAAATACGTATGGACAACACTAACCTTGTTGATACGGGATAAAAACACAGCACATATATATTGAAATACACTTAATACAGCCAAATTTTATCTTTAAAACCTAGTTTATCTAATGTGCTTATATGTGTTCCATTCTTTAGAATAGAGGTTTGGGTAGCTGTGGAGATAGTGGTGGGTAAACTCACAAACAGAGATTTAGTACTGGGTTCGAGGCCTGTTTTCTTACTTTTCATACCTATAGGCAATACATGCTTGTATTTAAGGTACTGGTAAAATTGTATATAGTTACCAACACCTAAACACCTGTCTAATCACAACCTCCATGTTCCTTATAATAAATGGAAACAGAAGAGGAACACGAATTTGATGAATGTTAGGGTTTCTGTGATTTTAAGCTATTTATTACAAATGTTTTAGCCTGGCATAGAAACCTGATGGCTGATGCAACCTCCTTCCTTCATCCAGGCCCAGTTTTCATCATGATGCCATGTATTTTTCACGAATGAAAAATGGATTAGTTGTGCAATGCTATGACTCTTTCTTGTTGTTGCTTTGCAAATAGATCATGGTCCCTTTGCACAGAGGCTAATAACTATGCTGAATAAAATGGGGCCAAACAGATAACTGGAGCAAATAACTTGATGAGAAATTTAATGATCTAAATTTATGTCAAATTGCCTCCAGCAAAATATAAATTAGAAAATTGTCTGTTCTGAAGCCAGCTTCAACTCAGTTCCCATGCTCTGAGGATGGTAGTTTTGATTTAGGTTGTTCTCAGACAGCAAGGTGTTGGTAGCTTTAATGCTCCTACTAATGCAATGTAACAATTACTAACAAATCTTCATCTAATTTTTAAAAAATTCCATACACGTAGCAGTGTCAGAGTGCTAAGAAACCACTCTGTGCAGTACTCAAACACAGAAGTCAACAAATGTTTTCTTAACTATCAGCCAGCCACCTGTCCTCAAAACTCATCTCATCCAAACTCCAAACATGCTCAAGTTTCCACAGACCATTTTACAGAAGAGATTATTTCCCTGTGATGAGAAACTTAATTGACTTGATCACTTGAATAGCCAAACTTGCCAATCCTTAGCAACATTAATTTTGGAGGCCTAAAATGTATGCAACACATTTAGGAGACAGCCACCTTAAATTCATGTGGATGACTGTCTGTGTTCATTGTGTGTAATGTATACGTAAGCAAAGAAAATGGTTAGCTTCAAAACTCGTAAGACCAATCCACAGTAATATTCCCATTCCAATTGCCAAGTTTGAGGTTCTGTATACTACAGATATGGATCAAGTCTCTCCCCTCCATATTAATCTAAACACCGAGCTGTAACCGTTCAACTTGGAACATAATATAGTTATATTGCAAGTACTCATAAGGCTTTTTTTCACTGCTGATTTACAATTACAATGAGGTCTCATATCTGATTAAGGAGTGCGTTTCACTCAATACTAAGAGCCTTTGGGTGAACAGCACAGAAAATTTATTGTGGATGCAAAGAGATGACCATATTACTTTTCCATTTAGCTACAGGCATGAGTTCCTTCAATGCTGCTGAAAAGTTTTAATGATACTACAATATACATCAAAAAATTAAAAAAAAATATAATGATAAATACAGTAAGAACCCACTATTTGCCTGGTAAAATAACACACAAATATGTTTTAATAATTTATGAGACTGAATACACAGACTGATTGAAAGCCCTTTCATCATTTCATACTACCAAAACAGGAAGGCTACCTTTACATAATGAAGAGAAAGTATTAAAGTTGTTACCTACTTGCAGGAGACAAAGAGGATTCTGGAAAACCTAACAACAATGAAACCCTACAAAAGCTTCAGGGTCATGAAAACCAAGACAGCCAGTTAACTGGCAGACACATACTAGAGCAGAAAAGAGCAGGTGCTGTTTGGAAAGAAACAAGAGATCTTTCCAGTTACAAGGTCCGTAAGTAGCAGAGGCAATAGATCTTAAGCTTCAACTGGATCACTCCTATTAACAGCCTATGCACACAGTGTCATTAGGAAGCACCTAGAGAAAACAATCACCCACACATTAGCCCGTCTGGTACTATATCCAACAGAAGCAGTGAACGCACAGAAACTACCCAAGCATAATGGTTACTGGACGGACATTTTTTAAGAGTCATGTGTGGTTGAAATATATGTTAACAGTTATGTTCCAGATAATAATGACGATGGAAATCCGAACAACTATAGTTTGGATCAGAGTCCTGTAAATATTCACAGAAATAAAAAAATGAATATTTAACTGTAAAAATATCATTTACCATTGAAAGCACAGGACTGAACCAACAGAGTAGATATAATCATACTGTTGAAGAGCTTACCAATCCAGCAGGCATGTGAGTGATGCTGAATGAAATTCCTTACATTTGCTGCTTTGTCACAGCATGCAGTTTACAATTAGTGAAATGGGTAAATTGCTTTATCATCAATATGTCATCATGTGCATACACAAACTCACAAGACACAATTTTAAAACCATCTTATGAATGAATGTACCCTGTGAGATAGTGAGTGATGAAAATTTTGCAATGATTTTTACATTAAAAAGACATAAAATAGTTTTTCAGTTGGCCTCTGAACTTCATGACCGTCAATCACTAAATGGATGGGAAGGATAACTCAAGATTTCTCTTTTATGGATCAAGACCAACACAACCTGAGTTGTGCTGTATAACATAAATATATTTATATGTGTCCTAAATGTATTCATATTAATTAGAAAATGATTAATCTTATTTGCTTGGTTAATATTTCTCTTGATGTGAATGAACAATTGCTCATTCCTTCCCCATGTCTTCCCATGACAAAATGGCAACTTATTTCAGCAAAGACACTATGTTTTCTCTTATTACGTACCTGCTGCCCTGAAGAGAAACAGCTGCATCGCATCTCAACAGCAGAAAGCACAGCACAGAAGCACATTTCAATGCTTCTTTAATTCCCATTTCCTCAGTTTAGATGCAAAAGCTCCCATCCCATCTTATTGCCAAAATGCATCTTTCAAGTATATACAGAAAGCGCTTTTGCTAAGAAGCAACGAAAGAGACTAGATAGCACATGCTGAGAAAGGCAAAGTTTAACAGACAGCTTCATAAAAGAAAAATTACCTTTCTAACATTGCATCAGCTTCACTGTCCTTTAAATTAGGTAAAACTTTAGGAATGATTACAAATTGCTTTCTCACAGATGTGGAAGATGTGACAAGACATCACAAAATCTCTATCACGCTCTTCATGTGGAAGACCCTGCCACCTCACTTTTTCTTTCACTTTTCCTCCTGTTTAGCAGCCTCCATTTTCATGGAATTCAGCATAGTCTGAGCTACACATTGAGACTTTTCTCAGTCTAAATCATCTATGCTTTTATTTTTTTCCTGTGAAACGATTCTTTTTTCCAGTTTTCCTTTTAATCACAGCAAACAGAGTAGATCATTGTCTTTTAAAATGGCATTAATCTATTTATTTCTTTTTACAAAAAACTTGCTCTGCCCCTTTTTTTCCACTGTTTACAGCAAAACGGCTCCCTCCTTCTAAGCCTAAATAGTTACTACTGCCTAGTACAGGATGTGAGTTTCTTTCCATCTCTATTTGTTCAGTGGCCAATCCTGAGCACTGAGCATCTTTCCAGCATGAGAATTTGGACTTTAGAGCCTGACCTGTAAGTATTCTGCAGTCAGTGTGAAAGTTTCCATTGATTTCAATGGCATTTGCAGCAGAGTCTTGGCCGTTATGTGACCTTATTTTCTGCCTAAAATATAAATTGTTGACAACATTGGAAAAGGATGCTAAGGTAATCAATTCTCTTCCAGCTGTAAATTTGATTTTATTGGCTAGTGTAGCCTTACAGATATGTGTGAAGAACATTCTAAGCCAGCACAGTATTGCAAATCTGACCTCACCAAACTGAAAATAAACACAGCAAAATCTTTAAAAACACACACACGCTTGTACTATAGTCCCATCAAAATTTTTAAAGGAGTTTGTAGGCTTTAGTATATCTAAAGATCTGAAGTTCATTACACTCTTCCAAACAATGCAGTCAACTAAGTTTATAGGTAGTGGAAAATAGCAGAGATTTTTTACTTCAATGAAATGGAGTTTTCATTAGCTGAGGACCTGGCTGTTGCGTTGTTTAATATATAAGAAGAAATTTCTTGACATATCATGATAGGTATATATACTGAGAAACTCTTTTCTTAGTTCACTGAAGCTAATCTGTGCCACACCTGCATTAAAGCCATGGGGCTAGCACACCACCTAATCAGAGAGCAAAGCCCAGTAGCAGTTCATTCCACTGACCATCCAGGCAGTTTCATTCAAACAGTACCAACTCAGGAGCTGCATTACTATTCCGTGTACAAAGCTTTCACTCTATGACGTGAAAGACTGACCTTTCTGCCCTGTGCAGCTGGTGGTTCAGAGCCAGAGATAGCATTTATTCAACTTGAGCTGTCAGATAGAAAGGGCAAATGCACTGGCAGGTAAGTGAATTAAGCACTGTTCAGTAGTTAGTAATATCTAATTATTCATGACACATTTGTCATGTGCTGTTAGAAGACATTAAAAATGCTAATGTCTGGCCATTCTATTCAGTAACACATCTGCTCAGAAACACAGAGTATATGTGTATCAGGTACTGGTGATTACATTCCTTCTTTCTTCCATTCGTAGAAAACATATTTCATAATTTTATTTGCTTTCAGGGAGACTGCATCTTCCTTTATGAAAATGTAAGAGCTAAACCTTAGCTTATGAAAAAAAAAAATAAACAGAGCTTAAAAATCCATGGTTACTTCAAAGACTAGTCTAATCATGCCCTATAATGTCTGCTGTTCATATTGCAGTCAGAACGCTACACCATTGCTCTGTATCTTTCCAATGCAGCACATAGTAGGCGTTTCCATTTTTTATTATTTCTAACCATTTAACTTTCTTTCTGGATGCTATACTAGGGTTTTGCTAGTTTCCTATATAACAAACAGTTGTGAACTCCATTACTGTAAATGAGACAAATGTTTGACCCAAATCTCTATCGAGTTAAGCAGTAAGAGGATGAAGATATACAGACTAAGATTTGCAGAACCTAGTAGCAAAGTGTTTAGCGTTGGAACTTACCCTAATAAGAGCTTAAAATATCTCTGCCATAATCAGATATTTCATTTCTAGAAATGAGCAAATTTAAATAACTTCTGCTGCTCCTCACACTTCAGTGGGAACAAAGCATCTTCAATGTGAGACTATCTTGCTCTGAAA